>CETH01063561.1_pt1 | contig 46636 bp, 46 predicted proteins | sample 361461 | NCBI WGS metagenome assembly CETH01 (sample SAMEA2622695, study PRJEB7988) | marine metagenome | isolation source: saline water (ENVO:00002010), including | reverse complement strand
AAAAAAAAAAATTAATATTAGATAAAAATTTTAAAATACATTTAATTAAGCATAATAATAATTATCAACATAATATTAGTAAAGATTTAAACAAAATTAAATGGCATAAAAATTACCAAAAACAAAATTTCACAGATGTAAAAGAAATATTATTGAAATTTTCAAACTCTATTTTAATTGTTGATCATTATGCTTTGAAATATAATTGGCAAAAAAATATATATAAATATTGTAAAAAATTAATTATATTTGATGACTTTGCAGAAAACAAATCATTTTGTGATATTTTAATTAATCAAAATTTCCACTATGAATTAATAAATAAATATAAAAAACTAGTAAAAAAAAATACAAAAATTTTTATAGGTCCAGAATATGCTTTTCTAGAAGAAAATTTTTATTCTTATAATTATAAAATAAGAAACAAAATTAAACATGTTCTTATATACCTTGGTTCTTTTAATAATGAAAAATTGTATAATTTAATTATAAATTCTGTAGAAAAACTAGATTATCATGCAAAATATACATTAATAATAGATAAAAAAATAAATATCAAATTTAAAAATAAAAAAAACTTTAAAATAATAACTAAAAATAAACCAATGCATAAAATTTTAAAAAATATTGATATTTGCATTGGTGCTTGTGGAATATCAATATGGGAGAGGTTTAAGTTTGGTATTCCATCAATTGTAATAGTAACTTCAAAAAATCAATTACGTGATTCTATAAATTTGCATAAAATTGGCGCTATACTAAATTTAGGATATTTTAAGTCTATAAATTCAAACAAAATTATAAAATCGCTTGAGGCTATTTTTTTTGATGTGAATAAATATAAACAAATGCAATCAAAAAGTTATACTATTATGAAAAAAAATAAAATTAAAAACAAAATTTTAAGTTTAGTAAAATGATTAATAAAAATAATTTAACATTAATTAAAAATGAATTAAATGTTTTAAAAAATTTTGAAAACATAATATTTCCTAAGAGAGCAAGTTTTGGGTTGTATTCAGTGCTAAAAGCATTCGTTAAAAATCAGAAAAACGTTAAAGTTGCATTACCAGGAATCGTATGTCCAGATGTTCTTATTTCAATAATGAAAGCAAATTGTGTGCCATTCTTTTGTGATATAAATTTAAAAGATGGCCTTATAAGCAAACATGAGATTGATAGAGCTATTAGTCAAGGAGTAAAAATTTTTATTATTGTTAATTTATATGGAAACGTTTTTAATTTTACTAAAATATCAGAAATTATAAATGATAAAAAATATCTTGTGATTAATGATTCTGCACAATCTTTAGGATCAATGCTGCATAATAAATATGCACATTTATATGGTGATGTTACACTGATTTCTTTTGGAAAAAGTAAGCATATAAATGGCGGTGGTGGAATGATTTTGATTAAATCAAACGAATTATTTAAAAATTCAAAATCAATATTGTTAAAAAATAAATTACAACTTTCATCTAGATCAAAAAATATAAAAATAATAAATAAATTTTATAAGAATAAGAAAAAATATTTAGATTCAGGCAATAGATATTTTTTTAATGGTACTTATGATAATTATTTAAAATATTTTTTTAATATATTTGACCCAAATACAAATTTTAAAAAAAATGTTTCACAGATTATAAATTTAGAAAAGGATAAATCACTAAGAATTAGTAAAATGAAATATATAAAAGAAAATTTATCTAAAAATTTTACTATTATTAATTTTAATAGTAATATTAATCCATGGAGATGTACTTTTAGATTAGTTGGTTCAAAGTATAGTTCTCAAAATTTATTATCAGAAACTATTAGAAAAAAAAATATTAAATTGAGTAATTGGTACATGCCAGTTTATTGGTTTTTTGAAGAATTTAATGATATTTATTTAAAAAATACAGAAAAATTAACAACTGAAATATTTCAACTCTGGATTGATGAGTCTAATTCTTTAAATCAAATTAAAAATCAAATTAAATGTATAAATAGAAATTTAAAACTCATACTATGAATAAGGGTAAAATAATCTGTATTCATCAACCAACTTTTTTACCATGGATAGGTTGGTTTGATTTGATTGATCAAGCAGATGAATTAATTTTGCTAGATGATGTAAAATTTTCTAAACAATCATGGCAACAGAGAAATAATATAATTTCTAAAAAAGGCCTAGAATTAATAACTATACCAGTTATAAAACCGCCATTAAATAAGAATAAAATTAATCAAATAAATATTTTTCAAAATAATTTTTATATTAAACATTTAAAATCAATTGAAATGAATTATTCAAAATCAAAGTATTTTAATTTATATTTTGATGAATTTTCGAAAATTTATACTGAGGGGTACAATTCTAAAAAGTTATCAATTTTCTTGATTAAAATGTTAAAATGGTTGTTTGCAATTATGGAAATTAAAACAAATATAATTCTTTCTAGTCAAATTGAATATTCAGGAAATAAATCTGCGATGTTAGTTTCACTATGTAAAAACCGAAAAGTTAATAAATATATCTCTACATCTGGTGCTACAAAATATCTAAATCAAGACTTAAATTTATTTAATACAAACAATATTGAAGTTTTTATTCATAAATATTTACATCCAACTTATAAACAGTTATCTGAAGAATTTATAAGCCATGCTTCAGTAATTGATTTATTATTTAATGAAGGTCCAGCTTCCAGACTAATTATTAAATCAGGTAGAGAAAAACCATATAAATTAATTTAAATGAAACAAATTAAAATAGACAATAAAATTATAAGTGAAAAACATAAGCCATATATTGTTGCTGAATTATCAGCTAACCATGATGGAAAACTCGAAAAAGCTTTAAAATCAATTTACTATGCAAAAAAATGTGGAGCAGATGCAATAAAATTTCAGACTTATACACCTGATACAATTACCCTTAAATCAAATAAAAAAAATTTTAGAATAACAAAAGGACATTGGAAGGGTTATAATCTTTACAACTTATATAATAAAGCTCATACTCCTTTTGAATGGCATAAAGAATTATTTAATTATTCAAAAAAAATTGGCATAACGTGCTTTAGCACTCCTTTTGATGAAACTGCCGTAAAATTATTAGAAGAATTAAATTGCCCTGCATATAAAATTTCTTCTTTTGAAATAGTTGATATTCCTCTTATTAATTTAATCGCAAAAACTAAAAAACCAATTATCTTATCTACAGGTATGGCTTCTTACAAAGATATAGATTTGGCTATAAAAACTATTAGTAAATTTCATAAAAAAATTATTCTTTTATATTGTGTTAGTGGCTATCCAACTCCTATGGAGGAATTAAATTTAATATCAATGTTAGATTTAAAAAAAAGATATTCACTTACTATTGGTTTATCTGATCACTCAAGAGGGACATTAGCTCCTATTATTGCTACTTCTCTAGGAGCTGCATTAATAGAAAAACATTTTACAATAGATAAAAATGATAATGGTCCAGATAGTTTTTTTTCTATAACTAAAGAAGAATTGAAAGATTTATGTATAAGCACTACCAAAACATGGTTAGCACTTGGAAGCATAAAAGATAAGAAGGTAAAAAAAATAGAAAAAGAAAATTATAAGTTTCGAAGATCTTTATATGTTATTAAAAATATAAAAAAAGGTGATTTTTTTACCAAAGATAACATAAAATCTGTGAGGCCTGGAGATGGCATTCATCCTAAATTTTTTGATAAAATAATTGGCAAAAAAGCAAAAAAAAATTTATATAAATTTAATCCTTTGACGAAAAAAGATTTTTAAAATGCAAAAAAAAATAGGAATTATAAATTATGGTAGTGGAAATTATTTATCAGTACTCAATGCAATTAATTTTTTAGGCTATCAAGTTGAAGAAATTACAAATAATGAAGATTTTGATAAAGTTAATAATATTATTATTCCAGGAGTTGGCTCTTATAAAGCTTGTATGGATAATTTAAAAAAAAAAAATATTTTAGATGGTTTATATAAAAATATAGATAAAAATAAATTTTTTCTAGGAATCTGTGTTGGAATGCAAATTTTATCTACTTATGGATTTGAATTTAATAAATCCCAAGGACTGGATATAATTAAAGGAAAAACCATTAAGATTGAAAATAAAAGATTAAAAGTTCCTCATATGGGCTGGTCAGAAATAACAATTAATAAAAAATCAGATATATTTAAAGATATAAAAGATTATTCATCTTTTTACTTTTTACATAGTTATCATTTTGACTGCCAAAATAAAGAAAATGTTTCTTCTTATGTTAAATATGAAAATATGTTTGTCGCATCTATCGAAAAAAAAAATATTTACGGTGTACAATTTCATCCTGAAAAAAGTCAAAGGAATGGTTTGATTTTATTGAATAATTTTTGCAAGTTATAATATGAATAAGACTAGAGTAATTCCAGTAATATTATTAAAGAATGGAAGAATAGTTCAAAGTAAAAATTTTAATCGCCATCAAGTATTAGGCACTCCAAGTGTTATTGTTGGTAGATTAAGTAATTGGTTTTCAGATGAACTAATTTTTTTAGATATAAGTAGAGAAAAAACATATGATTTAAACCGCAATGATTTAAATTTTTCAAATCATAATAATATATTTTCAATTATAAAAGAAATTTCAAAAAAATGTTTTATGCCTTTAAATGTTGGTGGAGGTATTTTAAACTTAGAAGATATAGAAAAACGATTAAGTTCAGGGGCAGATAAAGTTACAATTAATTCTCATGCTATAAAAAATCCAAAATTTGTAGAAATTGCAGCAAAAGAGTTTGGAGCTCAATGTATAGTTATTTCGATTGATGTTAAAAAAGAAAGTAAAATTTGGAGAGCTTATACAAATTGTGGCAAAATTAAAAATGACGATGTTTTAAAAGTGTCTAAAGAAATGGAAAATTCTGGCGCTGGAGAAATCTTGATTAATTCAATAGATAATGACGGTGCAGGTAAAGGCTTTGATATAGAATTAAATAAAAAAATTGTAAAATTATTAAATATACCAGTAGTATGTTTAGGTGGAGCAGGAGAATGGAAACATTTAGCTGAATGTATAGATGAATGTAATCCCAGTGGAGTAGCCGCTTCAAATATTTTTCAATATGTAGAAAATAGTGTATATAAAGCTCATAAATATTTATATCAAAATGATTTTAATGTGAGAAAAAATGATTTAGAGACGATCATTTTAGCAGGTGATGAATGAATTTTTGCAAAAGATGTGTTTATCCTGAATATGCAGTTAACCTTGATGTTAGTGATGATGGTATCTGTAGTTCATGTAAAGTTTTTGAAGAAATTAATAATATTTCAGATGAAGAATGGAAACTTAGAGAAAACAAATTAATTCAAATTATTGAAAAGCAAAAAAAGAATAACAAGAGTTATTATGATTGTTTAATTCCTGTTGGAGGGGGTAAGGACAGTTATTGGCAAGTTCATAAAATAAAAGAATTAGGATTCAACCCATTGTTAGTTACTTATCATGGGAATAATTATTATCCCGAAGGCCAGAAAAATCTTGATAGAATGAGAGAAGTTTTTAATTGTGATCATTATATTTTTTATCCTGGAGTAGAGACACTTATAAAACTGAACAGAGCAGGATTTAAAAAAATGGGAGACATGAATTGGCATAATCATGCAGGAATAAGAATTATACCAGCTCAATTTGCCGTTAAGTTTAATGTGCCAATTTTTATTTGGGGAGAGACAGCATGGGATATTTCTGGGATGTATTCACCTGATGACTATGTAGAATATAATAAAAAGATGGTTTTAGAGCATGATATGAGAGGATATACACGCAAGGACATGATAGGCTGTGAAGGAATCACTGAAGAGGAAATGCATTGGTGCAGAATGCCAAGTGATGAAGAATTTTCAAAAAGCAATTTAAGGGGTTTATATCTAGGTAATTATCAAAAATGGAATCCCTATAAACAAGTATCAATAATCAAGAAATTATATCACTGGGAGGAAGCAAGAGAGCCTTTCCAAAGAACTTATAGAACAATTTCTAATTTAGATGATATGCATGAAAATGGTGTCCATGATTATATGAAATGGATTAAATTTGGGTACGGGCGATGTTCAGACCATGTTTCTAAAGATATTAGAAATGGAGATATTACAAGAGAAGAAGGAATAAAATTAATAAAAAAATATGATCAAGTTAAACCAACAAAAGATTTAAGCAGATGGTTAAAATATGTTCAAATGTCTGAAGAAGAGTTTGATACTATTGCAGATACTTTTAGAGATCCAAATATATGGAAGATATATGATAAAAAGTGGTGGAAGTATGATATTAATAATAAACCAGAATTTTTTGGAAATATAAAACTAAAAGATGAAAATTTGATTCACAATTATATTGAAGAGCCAAAATTATGATAGTTTTATTTGGTGTTGGTAATATAGCATTAAAAACAATTAAAAAATATTCTCTTGATCCTAATAAATGCATTGCAGCAGATAATAGTTATAAACTTTGGAATAAAAAATGGAATAATATCGATGTCATCAATCCTAAAAATATAAAAAAGTTAAATTTAAAAAAAATAATTATTTGTACAACTTCTTATAATGAAGTTTCAAAACAATTATCTTTTATGAAAATTCCAAAAAAAAATATAGAAATTTCTAAAGTATTAGATAATTATAGAGTAATTGACAAGATTGAAAATATAAAATTTGATATCATCTTTGTTTCAGGTGTTCAGTCAATTGAAAAAAATAAAAAAGGTGGTGGTGTTTACAGATTAAAAGGTAATTTTGAAAAATATAACTATAAAAAATTATATTCTGGAAATTGTCATTGCGTAATATCTAATAATCAAAAAGAGATATATGTATCAGATGTAAATGAAGGTATTGTAAAATTAGATTTGGACGGTAGAATTAAACAAAAAATCAAAATTTCATCCGATGCAAGACCTCATGGTTTTACTAAAATGCCAAATGGAGATTTTTTAGTAGCTCTCTCTGAAGACGATTCGGTTATTCATATAAATGATAAAGGTAGAATTAAAAAAAAATATAGAATTAGCAAATTAATTGAACGAAATAATATTGCTCAACACCATGTCAATGATATAAGTTTTTTTGATCATCATATTTATGTATCAATGTTTTCAATAAAAGGTTCCTGGCAATCAGGTATTTATGATGGAGGAGTAGCAAAAATTAATATTAAAAACGGATCAAAGAAATTTATGTTTGGAGATCTTATAATGCCTCACAATATAATTATAAATAAAAAAGGATATTATATATGTGACTCATTTATGGGTAAATTAATCACAAATAAAAGAAAAGTCCTTTTTGAAACAAATGGATTTTTACGTGGCTTAGATATAAAAGATGATTTTATTGCATTAAGTGAAAGTAAAAATAGAAATTTTTCAAATATAAAAAATGGTCCATTAAATTCATCTTTAGATACAAGAATTAACATTATTGACAGAAATAATAGGGTGTTTAAGTCAATTCAACTATTAAGTCCAATTTCTGAAATTCATTCCATAAAAATAATTAATCTTGAAACAAAATAAAAAAAAGATTTTAGTAATAGAAACTTTAAATATTTACACTAGTATTTATTTATTCATTTATTATTTATTAGGCTATAAAATATTTTTTTTTAGATTAAGCAAAAATAAAATTTTTAAACATTTTCTTACTAAAACATTTAATTTTTACAAAAAAATAGATTATCAAAAATTAATAAGTGAAGATTTGAATTTTTATAGAAAAGAATCAAATTTATGGATTGATAAATATATAGAGGAAGAATTTATTAATTTTGATAATAAAATAAAATTTAAAAAGTATTTTATTAATTCTGATAAGGAAATTAAAATATTTTTAAAAAAAAAAATAACACATTTATATATAAATTTTTTTGAGATTATTGGAATTATTGAAAAATCAAATTTAAGTACTTCAAAAATATTTTTTTTAACTCATATTGATCATTTTAAGAATTATGTACTGGAAGGTAAAAATATCAAATATAAAAAAATTTATTTATATGATTTTTATACTATTTTTAGTCAAATATTATTTTTTTTAAAAAAAATAATCTATTTTATTTATAAACGTATATATTATTATTTTAAAAAAAATATAATATATAAAAAAAATATAAATTATAACAGTCAAAAAAAGATTAACAATCTAGAGTTTCTTAAAAAAATTATCTATTTTCCTCATAAAGGAATTTACTATGGTAATGAATATATCAAAGATCAATTTTATTCATTAGATGATGCTTCATTATTAAATTATAATAAATTATCATTTGTCTCTTTATATCCTTTAAATCAAATAGATATTAATAGTAAAAAATTCTATAAATTAAAAAAAATTGATATAATTGATGTAAATTTATATAAAAAAATTAATTTTTTTATTAATAAAAAAAGTTTATTTTTAATTGTTAAAATAATATTATTTAATAAAATTTCATTATTTTTAAAAAAAGAAATATTTTTATCCTATTGTAGTTATGTTTTTTATAAAAACTTTTTAAAAAAATATACAAATCTTAAAGGTATTTTTTTTGATTATGATTTTTTAATTCCTTTAGAGTTGAGTCTTGCTAGTAGATCTTTGAATATAATTTCATATGCTAATCAAGAAAGGCTACATTTACTAAATAATCCACTAAATAAACTAATAATTGATAATTATTATGTAATTAGTAAAGATGCAGAAAGGTATTTAATCAATCATTCTTTAAATCATTCAATAAAAAAAGTTATAAATATTGGCCCCATAAGAACAGAAAATTATTTCAATTATTTCAAAGATCAAAAATTAATTGATATAAAATTTAAAATTAAAAACAATAAATTTGATTATATATCTGTAGTTTTTGACTGGCATTCTGAATTAAATTATTTAAGAAATGCAGAATTAAGAGGAAATAACTGGCTAAATAACAAAAATTTTTATAATGTTATTCTTAACATTGCAGATAAAAATAAAGATATATTATTTTTAATTAAGGGAAAAAATTATAATTTTCTAAAAGTTAAATCTTTTAATGAAATTAAAGAAAAATTACTTAACAAAAAAAATATTATTTTTGCAAATGATATATATCAGCTAAATACATATCAGCTAAATGCATATCAGTTAATATCTATTTCAGATTTTTCAATTTCAAGATATTCTTCAGTATGTGAAGAAATGAAATTTATTAAATTTCCATTTATAATATTTGATGAAATTAATTTTTTAAATGAAGAAATTAAAATTGATGATAATTATGTTGCTAATAATATTGAACAAATCGAAAAATTCATTAAAGACATAAGAGTTAATTTGAAATTACATAAAAAAAATAATGTTTCAAATTTTATTAAAACTAAAACAAAATTTCAGTCGATGTTAGTAAATGAAATCAATAATTTGTAAATTTGTATTTAAATGTTTTCAATTGTAATTCCTGTATATAACGAAAAAAATAATATAAAAGTATTAATTGAAGAGATATTAATCTCTATCAAGAAAAAATATATATTTGAAATTATCATCGTTAATGATTGTAGTACAGATGATACTTTATTAGAAATTAATAAATTATCATTTAAATCTTTATTGTTATTAACAAATAATAAAAATATGGGTCAAAGTTATTCAATAGCCAAAGGTATTAAAAAATCAAAGTTTGATACAATTATTACTATAGATGCAGATGGTCAAAATGATCCTAAGGATATATTATCTTTGGTAAATTTATATTTTTCAAAAAAAAATATTTCATTAATCGGTGGTATTAGAAAAAATAGGAAAGATAGTTTGATAAAAATATATAGTTCCATAATAGCTAATAAGTTTAGAGCTTGGGCATTAAATGATAACTGTCCTGATACTGGCTGTGCCCTAAAAATATTTAATAAAAATATATTTCTTTCATTTCCTTATTTTGATGGAATTCATCGTTTTTTACCAGCTTTATTCAAAGGCTTTGGTCATAAAACACAATTTATAATAGTTAATCATAGATCAAGACTAAGTGGAAAATCAAAATATGGTACATTTGATAGATTGTTTAAAGGTTTATTTGATATCATTCGAGTAAAAATTATTTTAAATAAGTCCAATAAATGAATTTTATATTTGAATTAACTAAAATTGAATTAATCTTTTTAATAATTGGCTTTTTAGGACAAGGTCTTTTTGCCTCAAGGTTTATTGTTCAATGGATATTTTCAGAAAAAAAAGGCGAAAGTGCAATTCCAGTTGTTTTCTGGTACTTAAGTATTTTTGGTGGACTGGGCTTATTAACTTATGCAATTTTTAGAAAAGATCCAGTAATTATTTTAGGTCAATCATTTGGGATATTTATCTATTTAAGAAATCTGATTTTAATTTATAAGAAATCTAAGATATAATATTATTTTATTAGTTTATGGAAAAAATCAAAAATTATATACATGGAAAAGAAGTTGCTATTTCTTCAAATGAATTAAGTGTTTATGATCCTAGTAAAGGTGAAGAAATTAACAAAGTTGTATTATCAAATGAAAAAGATTTTGAAGAGGTTATAAAAAGTTCTAAAAAAAGTCAAATTGAATGGTCAAATACTACTCCTCTGAAAAGATCTCGAATATTATCTAATTTTAAAAGTCTAATTGAAAAAAATATAGATGAATTAGCTAAACTAGTATCTAAAGAACATGGAAAAACTTTTTTAGATGCAAAAGGATCAGTAACAAGGGGGTTAGAGGTAGTAGAGTTTGCATGCGGAATTCCTCACTTATTAAAAGGAGAATTTTCTCAAAATGTTGGCTCAAATATTGACTCTTGGTCTATAAGGCAACCTTTGGGAATTTGTGCAGGAATTACGCCTTTTAATTTTCCTGCAATGGTTCCTATGTGGATGTTTCCAATCTCAATTGCATGTGGTAATTCATTTATTTTGAAGCCTTCTGAAAAAGATCCTTCATGTTCAATTAAATTAGCCCAACTTTTTTCGGAGGCTGGCTTACCTGATGGCGTATTCAATGTTATTCAAGGTGATAAAAAAATAGTAGATATGTTAATTAAAAATGATGACATATCTTCGATAAGCTTTGTTGGTTCAACACCTGTAGCAAAGTATATCTATGAAGAATCATCAAAAAATTTGAAAAGAGTTCAAGCTTTAGGAGGTGCTAAAAATCATCTTGTTGTTATGCCAGATGCTAATTTAGATCAAGCAGTAGATGGAATTATAGGTGCTGCTTATGGTTCAGCTGGAGAGAGATGTATGGCAGTATCTGTGGCAGTAGCAGTAGGTAATATAGCAGACCAGCTTGTTAAAAAAGTTTATGATGAATCCCAAAAATTAAAAGTAGCCCCTTGGACTGACTCTGAATCTGATATGGGACCAGTTATATCTGCTGAACATAAAGCAAAAATTGAAAATTATATTGCTACAGGAGTTAAAGAGGGAGCAAAATTGGTTTCTGACGGAAGAAATTATAAAATTCAGGGCTATGAAAATGGATATTTCATTGGTCCAACTCTTTTTGACAATGTTGAAAAAGACATGACTATTTATAAAGAAGAAATTTTTGGTCCAGTTCTATCAGTAGTCAGAGTACCAGATTATAAAGATGCCATTTCTTTAGTTAACGATCATCAATTTGGAAATGGAACTAGTTTGTATACTTCTGATGGAGAAATAGCTAGGCATTTTACAACTAATTGCAAAATTGGAATGGTTGGAGTCAATGTCCCTATACCTGTTCCAATGGCTTTTCATAGTTTTGGAGGTTGGAAGCAATCTCTGTTTGGAGATCATGCTATGCATGGAATGGAAGGAGTACGTTTTTATACAAAATTAAAAACAGTTACAAGTAGATGGCCTAATTCAATTAAGTCAGGAGCTGAATTTGTAATGCCAACAAACTAAAATGAAATATTTCATTATTGGATCTAATTCATTTTCAGGATCATCTTTTATTGACTATCTGCTTACAAAAAAACAAAATGTTTATGGAATTAGTCGATCATTAAATCCTAATCCAATTTTTTTATCTTATCTTAAAAACAAAAACATCAAAAAATTTAAATTTAAATCTTTGGATATTAACAAAGATGCAAGTAAAATTATAAAACTAATTAATAGTTTCAGGCCTAATATTATAGTGAATTTTGCTTCTCAAGGAATGGTCGCAGAAAGTTGGGTTAATCCGCTTGATTGGTATAAAACAAACTTAATTTCACAAGTAAAGCTTATTGAAGGAATAAAGAATTTTCAATTCATAGAAAAATACATAAACTTTTCTACTCCAGAAGTTTATGGCAGTACAAAAGGACAAATAAAGGAAAGCTTTAATTTTTATCCCTCAACCCCATATGCTATTTCTCGATCAGCATTTGATATGCATTTAAATGCTTATTTTAATGCTTATAATTTTCCTATAATTTATACTCGAGCTGCTAACGTATATGGTTCGACTCAGCAATTATATAGAATTATTCCCAAAACAATTTTTTATTTTAGAAGTGGAAAAAAAATATGTTTACATGGCTCAGGGAAATCAAAAAGATCATTTATACATATCTCAGATGTTTCAAAAGCTCTTTATAAAATTTCACAAAGAGGAAAGCTTGGTAATACCTATCATATTTCTACTGACAAAATAATCTCAATTAAAAAACTAGTTTATGAAATAGCAAAAATTATGAAAGTAAAATTTGCAGATAATGTAATTTATCAAGATGATAGACTTGGGAAAGATTACAGTTATAATCTAAGCAGCAGTAAGCTAATTCGTAATTTAAAATGGAATAATAGTGTTGATTTAAAAACAGGAATATCTGAAGTTATTGCCTGGATTGACAAAAATTATGATTTCATTAAGAAACAATCTTTTGAATATAAGCACAAAAAATAATTGAAATTATATGAAGATATTAATAACAGGTGGATGCGGATATGTAGGTACAGTTTTTGTAAATGAATTATTAAATCAAAAAAATTTTAATTTAGTAGTACTTGACAATCAGTGGTTTGGAAATCATCTTAATTCACATAATAATTTAAAAATTATTAAAGAAGATATTCGGAATTTAAATGAAGAAGTTTTTAGAGAAGTTGATATAGTTGTTCATCTTGCAAATATTGCAAATGATCCAGCTGTTGATCTAAACCCCAATCTTTCATGGGAAGTAAATGTTCTATCTGCTATGAATTTGATTGAAACTTCAATAAAATTTGGTGTTAAACAATTTATATATGCCAGTTCAGGAAGTGTATATGGATTAAAAAAAGAAACTAATGTTACTGAAGATTTAAGTTTAGTGCCCATATCAGCCTATAATAAGACAAAAATGATAGCAGAAAGAGTTTTGCTCAGTTATTCTGATAAGATAAATTTACACATAATTAGACCTGCAACTGTATGTGGTTTTTCTCCTAGAATGAGATTAGATGTAAGCGTTAATATGTTAACTTTTCAAGCTCTAGAAAATAGTAAAATGACTGTATTTGGGGGAAATCAAATTAGACCAAATATTCATATAAAAGATTTATCAAGAGTTTATATGCATTTTATTTCAAATCCCAATATTCAATCAGGATGTTATAATGCTGGATTTGAAAATCTTTCTATTAATAGTATTGCTAAATTAATTAAAAAAATGATTCCTAATACAAGCATTGATATAACAGAATCAAATGATAACAGATCATATAGATTGAATTCTGATAAATTATTGAATACAGGATTTAAACCTTTGTACAATATTAAATATGCTATTGAAGAAATAATTGAAGAATTCAATAATGGCAATATTAAAAATGAAGATATAAATTATACAATAAAATGGATGAAAAAAATAAATTTGTAAAGATAAAAAATTCTATACATTTATCTAAGTTACTTAGGTATGATGCAATAAAAATGTCATATATGGCAAAGACAGCTCACTTAGCTTCCTCACTTTCCTGTATTGATATTATTTCAGTATTGTATTTTTCTATATTAAATTTATCAAATAAAAATAAAAATAATATTAATAGAGATAGATTTATTTTAAGCAAAGGTCATGCAGCAACAGCGCTTTATGGAGCTTTAAATTATAAAGGTATAATATCAAATAACAAAATAAAGAATTATACAAAAAAAGGCTCATTACTTGAAGAGCATCCAAATCCTAAATTGTCAGGTGTAGAAGCTGCAACAGGATCATTAGGGCATGGATTATCTATTGCAAACGGATTAGCATTAGGAGCAAAATTAAGAAATAAAGATTTTAAAATATTTGTATTGATGAGTGATGGTGAATGCAACGAAGGATCAGTATGGGAAGCATGTTTATTTGGGGCAGCCAATAAGTTAAATAATTTAATTGCAATTGTTGATTATAATAAATGGCAAGCTACTGGCAAAACAAAGGATATTTTAAATTTAGGTTCATTAACAGCAAAATTTAAAAGTTTTGGATGGAATACTTATGAAATAGATGGACATAATCATAAACAGATATTAACAAAATTAAAATTAGCAAAATCCAATACAAAATCTCCCTCAGTAATTATAGCTAATACTATTAAAGGTAAGGGAATTTCATTTATGGAAGATAATAACAATTGGCATTATAGATCTCCTAATTATGATGAATTATTAAAATGTAAAAAGGAACTAGAAATTTTATGAGAAATACTTTTGCAGATGAATTAACAATACTAGCAAAAAAAAATAAAAATATAGTTTTATTAGTTGGAGATATTGGAAATAAGCTCTTTGATAATTATAAAAAAAATAAAAATAAATTTTTTAACTGTGGTGTTGCCGAAGCCAATATGAATGGAGTTGCATCAGGCCTAGCTAGATTAAATTTTAGGCCAATAACCTATACAATTACTCCATTTAATACCTTTAGATGTATTGAGCAAATTAAAATTGATATATGTTATCCTAAGTTACCTGTAATTATTGTTGGAACTGGATCAGGTTTATCATATTCTGCACTTGGTGCAACGCATCATTCCATGGAAGATATAGCAATGCTTAGATCTCTTCCAAATCTTCAAATTGTTTGTCCAGGTGATCCACTTGAAGTAAGATTGTCATTACAAGAAGCTTTAAAAAGTAACTACCCTACATATATAAGATTAGGTAAAAAAGGTGAGCCCCAAGTACATAAAAAAATACCTAAATTCAAAATAGGTAAAGGAATTACTTTAAATAAAGGTAAAGATTTAACAATTATTTCTATAGGAAACGTTTTAGGTTTGGCAAATAATGTTAGAAATAAATTAATCAAAAAAAATTTATTCACTAATCTTATAAGTTTACATACAATTAAACCACTAGATACTATGTTGTTAAAAAAAATTTTTTCGACGAACAAACTCGTTGTTATAATAGAAGAACATAGTGAGATTGGGGGATCTGGCAGTGCTATATTAGAATGGTGCTACAAAAATAGTACCAAAACTAATAACTTATTGATCTTAGCTGGCCCTGATAAATTTTTAAGTTCATGTGGCGATCAAAAACAAGCTAGAAAAAGTATTGGATTAAATGAAGATAGTATAATTAAGAAAATTTCTTTGAAAATTAGATGATATTAGGAATTGATTTTGATAATACTATTATTGATTACTCTAAAACATTTAAGCATGTTGCTTTGAAAGATAATTTAATTAAAAAAAATTTTCCATCAGATAAGCAGTTAATTAAAAAACTTTTATTAGAAAAAAATTTTGAAAAAAAATGGACTCAACTTCAGGGCAAAGTATATGGAGAAGAAATTAGTAAAGCAAAAATTTATAAAAATTGTAAAAAAATTTTAAGAGAACTAAATAAAAAAAAAATAAATAAATTTATAGTTAGTCACAGAACTCTATATCCTTATATAGGTAAAAAAACCAACCTTCATTTATCAGCTAAAAATTGGTTAAAAAAAAATAATTTCTATGATAGTGAAATAAATTTTAATCATAATGAAATATTTTTTGAAAAAACAAAAAATAGAAAAATAAAAAAAATTCTTTCATTAAAATGTACTCATTTTATAGATGATTTAATAGAAATACTTCATTCGCTTCCTGATAATATAATAAAGATACATTTTAACGTATTGAATAAAAAACCTATACATAGGTTAAAAAAGAATTTTTATGTAATAAATAATTGGATAGAAATGCGCAATATATTGATGTAAATAATTTTATTAGTATGATTGATAGTATTAAAAATATTTTGATAACTCATAATATCGACTCAGATTACAAATTAAAAAAAATTAATTCAGGAACAAATAATAAAGTTTATTTAGTTTATAAAAAAAATAAGAAATATATTTTAAAAATTTTTTTAAATAAAAAAAGATTTATAAAAGAAAAAATTTTTTTGGAATACATAAATAATATTTCTTACCCCTATATACCTCAAATTATTGATTCAAATTGTGCAAATAAAAGTATTATTACAAGTTATCTTCCCGGTTCTAATGTAAAAAAACTTACTAAAAAAAAAATTATTAAAATAATTGATTTTATTAAAAATATTAATCAAAATATCAATTATAAACATAGCAAGAAAATAGAGTTTGCAACTGATTATTGTGATTCATTGATTGAACATATTAATTTAGTAGAAAAAAAACTAAATCAATTTAAATTATTAAATAATAAAAATGATTTAAATATAAAAGTTATTAATTTTATAGATACAAAAATAAAAATAATATTCAATAAATACAAAAAAGAAATCTATAAAAATTTAGAATATAAAAAACTAAAAAAAAAATATGATAAAAATTATTATATATTATCCCCTTCAGATTTTAATTTTAAAAATATTATTGAGTTTAAATCAAATTTATATTTCTATGATTTTGAATACAGTGGAAAAGATGATCCTTTGAAATTAATTCTTGATTTTTGTTGCCAACCTGATTTTTTTATTTCTAAAAATCATAAAAATTTTTTCTTAATTGAATTTATTAAACAATTAAACCTTGATGATCAACTTTATCTTTACTTTAATTATTTTTTAAAATTAAATCATATTAAATGGTGCCTTATTTTATTAAATAGTTTTAATAAAAATGTTAAAAAAAGAAGAATTCACTCAGGAATATTAAATGAAAATTATTTAGAGAATCAATTAAAGAAGGCAATAAATTATTTTAACCTAAACTTGATTTAATTACTTGATATTTTTCAAAAAATTAATGTATATTATTAATATGTATATAGATTTTATGACGTCTAATCATCGTAAAACTTCAAGAAATTATTTAAAGAGAGTTAATGATAAAAAATTTCCAAAATATAAGGCTGCTACTCTTTCAAAAAAATGGTCATATGATTACTGGGATGGTGATAGAAGAATAAATTATGGAGGTTATCACTATCAACCTGGAAGGTGGAAAAGAACTGCTGAAAGATTAATTCATCACTATAAAATTAAAAGTAATGACAACATATTAGATATAGGCTGTGGTAAAGGTTTTTTATTATATGAAATTAAGCTTATTAATCCTAAAATTAATGTTTTTGGTTTTGATATATCTTCATATGCTCTTAAAAATGCTAAGATTGAAATTAAACATAACTTGATTAAAGGTTGTGCTTCAAATCTACCATACAAATCCAAACAATTCAAATTAGCAATTTCTTTAAATACACTTCATTGTTTAAAGCCATCTTTACTTGAAAAAGCGTTAATTGAAATTTCTAGAGTATCTAAAAGACAATATATATGTGTTGAATCATTTAGAAATGAATATGAAAAAATGAATCTTTTATATTGGCAAACAACTTGCGAAGCATTTTATTCACCAGAAAGTTGGAAATGGTGGTTTAGACACGCTAAATATAAAGGAGATCACTCGTTTATTTACTTTAATTAATATGAAAGAAAAAAATCATAATAAAATAAAAAAATTAAATAAATATGCAGAAATAAATTTTGGCAAAATAATTACTATTAATAAATCTATAATAAAAACTTTAAAAAATAAAAGTCTAAAAAGTAAAAAAAATCGATATAGAATTTGTCTGCACAAAAATAAAAATAATTTAGTTAATGAAATGATTATAATTTCTAATAAAAATAATTATTTTAGACCTCATAAACATCCTAACAACATAGAAGAGTCTTATTCAATCATTGAAGGAAGGCTTAATGTGTATCTTTTTAATAATTATGGTAAGGTTATTAAGATTATTAAAATGGGTCCTTATAATTCAAATTTAGAATGTAATTTAAGAATTTCAGCAAATATCTGGCATATGCCTTTGGCTATGTCAAAACAAGTAGTATATCATGAAATTTTAAAAGGGCCTTTTGTTAAAAGCAAAAGTGTTGTTTATGCTAAATGGGCTCCAAGTGAGAATGACTCAAAAAAATCTATATCTTTTCTAAAAGAAATTTTAGTTTAAAGATATTATTTAAATCTCCCATATACTAATAAATTAAATTTTTTACATCTTCTTTTAAATACAATATTATTATAACTATTTAATCATAGAATATAATAAAATTATACTTGCACTTAAATCCTCTGAAGTTTACAAAGGTATCATCTCTACAAAATGTTGAATTCAGAAATCATAAAAAAAATATTTTTTTTATTACCTAAAATTAAAGAACATCACAATCCAGACTCTGCAATATTTCAATACTTTAAAGATTTCTTAGAAAGTCAATTTAGTGAAAAAAAAGATTTAATTTTTAATTTTGACCCTTTTAATGAACTTAATTGGAAATATATAAAATGTGGCAATACGGATAGTTTAGGCTATTTTAATATTTATCAATTTATTTATTATGCTTTTTATTTTGTAAATAAAAAGAGATACAATATTGTTTTTGATATTGGAAGTCATATTGGAGGAGATTCAATTGTATTAGATAAATTTGGTTTTAGTGTCAATTCTTATGAGCCAGATAAAGAAAGTTATCAAATTCAAATAGAAAATATAAATAGAAATCAATCAAAGAATATTAAAATTTTTAATGTAGGTTTATCAAATGTTAAAGGTGAATCTAAATTTATTAAAGTATTGAATAATAGTTTTTCTAATCACATTATTAATAGTAGAGAAAATTATGGTCCTACAGAAACTCAAAGAATTTCAACTATAACCTTTGATGAAATTAAAGAAAAACCAGATTTAATGAAAATAAATATTGAAGGTCATGAAATTAAATTAATACCAAGCATTGATAAAAAGATATGGCAATCTTGTGATGCTTTAATTGAGTTGCATGGTAAAGAAAGTGTAAAAATTATTTATGATTACTTTCAATCTCTTAAAGATATAAATATCTTTTCACAGAAAGTTTCATGGAAAAAAGTTGATGATATAAATGATATGCCTATAAACTATAAAGAAGGAATTATTTTTATATCTACCCTTGACAGTATGCCTTGGTAATTTATTGGTAATCAACTATATCTTGCCCAAATTATATTTGAATATTATAAGAAACTTCAATTTAATATATGGAATTTGTTAAAAAAATTATCAATTGTAGAGCATGTGATAGCTCAAACTTATCACAAGTTTATAAATTTAATGACTGTCCGATAGAGGGTGATTTTGTTACTTCTAGCAATCTTGACAAACTTCAACCTGAATATCCAATGTCCTCAGTAATATGTAACGATTGCGGCTTTCTTCAACTTGAATACTTATTAAGTCCTGAAATTATTTATAAAAACTATTATTATGAGACTGCAGCTACTACAGGATTAATTGATCATTTTGCTGAATATTCAAAAAAAATTGTTAATAGATTTTCATTAAAGCCAAATAAATCTTTAGTTATAGACATTGGAAGTAATGATGGAGGATTTTTAAATTCTTTTAAAAATCAAAATATTGAAATACTAGGAATAGAGCCTAGTCATGATATATCAAAAGTTGCTAATGAAAAAGGTATTAATACCTTTAATAGTTATTTTGATAATATGGCAGTAGACTATATTCTTAAAAATTATGAAAAAGCCTCTTTAGTAACTTCAAACTATATGTTTGCAAACATTGATAATATTAATATGTTCATAAATAATGTATCTAAAATACTTGATGATAATGGGGTATATATAATTGAAACAGGATATCATCCCGATCAAATGAATGTAAATATGATTGATTGGTTTTATCATGAACATTTTTCTTATTTTACAGCTAAAGTTTTAGATGAAATAATGATTAAATCTGGAATGAAAATATTTGACTATGATAATATAAATATTCGTGGTGGATGTATTAGGTTTTATTGTAAAAAAATAATCAACAAAGCTATTGATATAAACTCTAATGTTAATGATTTAATCAAAAATGAAAATGACTCTGGTATGCATAAAAAAGAAACACATATTAATTATTTTTCATCAATAATTAATATTAAAAATACAATTAAAAATAAATTATCAGAATATAAAACTTCTGGAAAAAAAATAGTTGGATATGGAGCGTCTCATAGTACGACAGGTTTAATGTATCTTTTTGAACTTTCAGATTATATTGAATACCTAGTTGATGATAATCCAGCAAAATTGAATAAGTTTTCTCCTGGAAAACATAAAAAAATATTTAATTCAACAAAAATTACTGAAGATAATCCAGATGTGATAATCATCTTAGCTTGGCTTTATACAAAGCCAATTTTGAAAAACTTAACAAATTTTATCGATAATGGAGGAGAAATCTTAATACCTCTTCCGGAATTTAAAATTATAAAAAATTAATTTTTAATGAAAAAATGACTAATTCTTTAATAATAGGAGGATCCAAAGGCATCGGTTACTCAATTTCAAAAGCTTTAATTAAAAGAGGAGATAATTTGTTTATTATTTCAAGAAAGAAAATTAAATTAAAAAATAGCTATTCTTTGAATTTACTTGATGAAATAAGTGTGAAAAAATTTTTTAAGAATTTCTCCAAAAATAAAATTAAAATTGATAATTTAATTTTTTCACAAAGATATAGAGGTGATAAATATGAGGAAGAAAATCAATTAATTATCAAATCTACACAATTAATCATCAAAATACTTTTTAAAAATTTTAAAAAAAATACATCTATTGTTTTTATTGGCTCCCCAGCCTCTAAATATATAGCTAAACAAGTAAATTTATCCTATCATCTTACCAGAGCATCTTTAAATATTTTAATGAAATATTACGCTGTAAATTTAGGAAAATATGGCATTAGAAGTAATTCAGTAATGACTGGAACAGTAATTAAAAAAGAAAATAAAAAATATTTTCAAGAAAATCCTAAAATAATTTCTGAATTAATAAAAAAAACTCCTCTAAAGAATATTGGTAAGTCAGATGACATCGCAAATTTAGTTATGTTTCTATGTTCTAATAAGTCATCTTTCATTAGTGGACAATCTATAACAGTAGATGGGGGACTTTCTGCTATAATGCATGAGTCATTGTTATAAAAAATATTAAATGTTAGAATAATTTATTTAGATACAATTTTTTATTATAATATGGTAATATAATTTTAGATGTTAGATTACATCATAGTAATACCTGCAAGATATAAGTCATCAAGATTTCCTGGTAAACCATTAGCTTTAATTAAAGGTAAAACACTGTTGGAGCGAGTATGGGATCAATGTTCAAAAGCTGCGCCTAAAGATAAAATATATATCGCTACTGATAATAAGAAAATTTATAATTTTTGTTTAAAAAAGAAATATCAATGCTTAATGACAAGTACAAAATGTTTAACAGGTACTGACAGAGTATATGAATTATCTAAAAAGATAAAATCAAAAATTTATATTAATGTTCAAGGAGATGAGCCATTAATTCTTCCTAAAGATATAAAAAAAATTATAAAATATTCTTTAAAATATCCAAATTATATTTTGAATGGAATGTGTAAAATAAATAACGAGTTAGATTATAGAAGTTTTCATGTTCCTAAAGTTGTAGTAAACAATAATAATTTTTTATTATATATGTCAAGAGGTGGAATACCATCAAATAAAAAGAATGAATTTGTTGCTTCATTTAAGCAAGTATGTATTTATGCCTTTCCTAGAAAAGCTCTTACTGATTTTAGCAAAATAAATAAAAAAACTTTTTTTGAAAATATTGAAGATATAGAAATATTAAGATTTTTAGAACTAGGCTATTCAGTCAAAATGATTAATGTATCACAATCATCAATTGGAGTAGATACGCCAGAAGATATTAATAGAGTTAGTAAATACATTAAAAATTAAAATTTGTTACTTTATAAAATTATATAAGATAACTTTATTAGTGACGAAATAAATTAATTATTCTAAAATCAGTATTATATGAAAAAACAATTTTTAGATCCTAATATTCCTAATAAGTCTAAAAAATCAGACGAAAATTTTCAATTTTTTCCAAATACCAACATTCCCTTACCTTCTGAAATTGAAATCAGTGAGTCAGGAATATGTAATAGAAAATGTTCATTTTGTCCTAGAAGTGATCCAGATTATTTAGATATTAAAGATTTTATATCTAATGATTTATTTGATAAATTATGCAAAGAATTAAGCCTATATGATTATCAAGGAACTATTCGTTTTTCAGGTTTTGTTGAGCCTCTTCTAGATAAAAATATATATAACCTAATCAATAGAGCGAGAAAAATAATTCCTTTAGTTAATATAGAAATGGTTACTAATGGAGATGTTTTGAATCTAAAGAGATTATTAAAACTTTTTGAAAAAGGGCTTAATAAACTATTAATTAGTGTTTATGATAGCAAAGAAGATGCTGAAAATTTTGATATTTTATGTAAAAAAGCTAATTTAACAAAAGAACAATATATTATTAGACATAGATATTTACCTCCTGAAGAAGATTTCGGAATTACTTTAAGTAATAGAGCAGGAATGATGAAAAATGCCGAATATACAATTGAAAATCCAATTGAGCCACTTAATAATCCTTGTTACATACCTTCATACACATTTTTTTTAGATTATCAGGGTGATGTTTTAATGTGCCCACATGACTGGGGTAAAAAAATGATACTTGGTAATCTCAAAAATGAAACATTAAAAGATATCTGGCTTAGTAAACAAGCTACATTTGCAAGAAAACAATTAATAGGAGGTAATAGAAATTTTGAACCTTGCAAAAGTTGTGATGTAACAGGTACATTAATTGGGAAAAAACATTCTAAATCTTGGAAAATATACTATAATAAATAGTTTATGTCTTTAGCAAAAAGAAGCGTGTTAATCCTTGGTGGGAGTTCAGATATTGGAGTTGAATTAATTAAATTATTTATAAAAAAAAAATGGTTAGTTACAGCTCATTATCATCAAAATAATAAGATTTTAAATAAAATAAGCTCAAGATATTTTAAATCAATTAACTTAGATTTTTTTGATATTAATGACAAAACAATTAATTTAATAAATAAAAAATTTGATACTCATTATGATTCAATTGTTAATCTTATAGGTTATACGGATAATAAAAGTTATAATGACTTCAATATAGATGACTGTCTCAAATCTATAAAAATTAATGCTATTGTACCAATGTTTTTTATTAAAAAATTTTCAAAAAAAATGAATCAAAAAAAATGGGGCAGGATACTTAATTGTTCTAGTATAGGAGTTAAGTACGGAGGTGGAAAAAATTCATTTAATTATTCAATATCTAAAAAAACTTTAGAATTTATTCCAAATGTTTATAAAATCTGGGCAAAGAATAATGTATATATTAATACTTTAAGATTAGGTGTGATTAATACAAAATTACATAAGAGATTAAAAAATAAAAATTTAGATAAAAGAATTAAATTAATTCCAGCAAATAAAATGGCCCAAACTAAAGATATCATTAATTTAATTTACTTTTTATCTAGTGAAGAAAATCAATTTATAACTGGAGAGAAAATTACTATTGCAGGTGGTGAATAAATATTGTGCACTTAGATTTAAGAAAATCTCAAAAATTAGATAAAAAAATTAATGTATTATATAATGAAATAAGCTATCAAAATATTAATCTTTTTAATTCATTAATTGAAAATGCTTATTTACAATATAATTCTAACTTAGATTGGATATTTTCGAAAGCCTCTAATAGAAATCCTTTAAATTCAAATTTATTCCATAATTTTGTTTCTGTTTTACTTATTGATTACTTTATTAATAAAAGGATCTCTATTGACTCAGTTACCGTAGACTCCACAGGTTTGTACCTATTAATAAAACATCATTTTAGTAATGAAATCAAAATTATTAAAAAAATAAAACCTAATTATAAAAAAAGAGTTAGGGTTTATTTATATAGATTCAAACAAATAACATTAAAGTTTTATCGATTTTTTATATATAAAATTATAAATATTTTTTATAAATTAACTATTAATACTAATGAAATTATTTTAATAGATACTTTTACTTTAAAAGAATACATAAATTCGGATAGATATTATGGTGGTTTATTTGATGATTCATTAAATTATAAAGAAAAAATATATTTTATTCCAACTATACTTGATATTGGATTTAAAAATGCCTTAAAATTTTACATCGAACTGAAAAAATCCAATAGAAGATATATATTAAAAGAAGATTTTATTTCATTTCAAGATTTATTATTTGCGATATTGCATATTTTTAGAATAAAAAAAATTAAGTTTAAATGTATATTAATTAATAATATTGATTTTTCTTTTATCTTAAATGATGATTTGTCTTTTTATAATAACAATCCTAATCTAGCTTTTGAGTCCTTTGAAAGTTATTTATTTATTAAAAAATTAAAAAAAAATGGCTATAAAATCTCTACTTTTATAAATTGGTGGGAAAATCAACCACATGATAAAGCATATAATTTAGCACTAAATAAATATTTTCAATCTACTAATATTACTGGTTATATAGGTTTCGCACCAAGAAATTTTGATTTTCATTTATTTCCAAATGCTTTTGAAAGTAAACTAAATTTAATTCCTAAAAGAATTGGGGTAATAGGAAAAGGATATATTAAAATGATAAAAAAATTTGATCAAAATTTAGAAGTTTTTTCTGCTCCTTCTTTTCGGTTTAATCATATTTTCCAATACTCTAAAAAATTTGATAATAGTGAAAAAAAAATAATTTTAGTTGGCCTTCCTATATCTAAACTAAAATCAATTAATTTATTAAAAGCAATACCTTTAAATTTAGATTCTTATTTTGAAAAATATGATATACAATTATTAATTAAACCTCATCCGGCCAGTAAAATAGATGAAATAATGAAATATTCAAATCATTTAAATTTTAAGAATTTAAAATTTATAACAGGTAATACTTACGATACTTTAAAAGATGCAGATGTTCTTATAAGTAGTATGTCCAGTATCTGTATGGAATCAATATCAATGAATATACCTTGTATAGTTTATGATGAATCAATAGGTATAGAATATAGACCTATTCCAGAAGAAATTGATCAAGAGATATGGAATATATGTAAAAATCAAAATGAAATTTTAAATTCACTTAATTATTTTCTTAATCGAAATATAGCAACATTAAATAAGCATAGAAAAATAAGCAATTATATTAAAAATTACTATTTTTGTGAAAGCAATTTGAATTCTATATCAAACTTTTTAAAACCAAATTAATATATAATAATGAAATTATTTAAATCTCAATATCAAAATAAAAGAATAATTATTACTGGACATACAGGTTTTAAGGGTAGCTGGTTAACAGCTTGGTTACTTATGATGGGTAGTGATATAATAGGAATATCTAATAATATACCAACTGAACCATCTAATTATAAAATTTTAAAATTAAAAAATAGAATTAAAGAATATTTTTTTGATATTAGTGATGAAAAAAAATTATATAAAGTAGTAAATAAACACAAACCACATTTTATTTTTCATTTAGCCGCACAATCTATAGTTCTTAAAGCCATTAATAATCCATATTTAAATTATAATACTAATATTATAGGTGGAATATCCATTTTAGAGGCTGCAAGAAAGTCAAATCACAAAATGAATATTATTTTTATTACTAGTGATAAAGTTTATGAAAATAAAGAAATAAATAGAGGTTATAGAGAAAATGATCTTTTGGGAGGCAAGGACCCATATAGTCTATCAAAATCTTTAATTGAAAGAATTATTAAAAATTATTTTGAATTATATTTACAAAATAAAAAAAATATTTGCATAGGTATTTGTAGAGCTGGCAATGTAATAGGTGGAGGCGATTGGGCTGAAAATAGAATTATTCCAGATTATTTTAAATCAATATTAAAGAAAAAAAAACTAAATATAAGGAATCCTAATTCAACAAGGCCATGGCAACATGTATTAGAGCCTTTAAGTGGATATTTAACTTTCGGTGCTTTGATTAGGGAAAATACTAATTTAAATGGTGAAAGTTTTAATTTTGGTCCTAAAAAAAATCACAACTACAGAGTTAAAGATTTATTAAAAGAATTAAATTCTTATGAATTAAAAACTAAAATATTGTATGAAAAAAAATCTTTATTTCATGAATCAAAATTATTAAAATTAAATTGTTATAAAGCTGAAAAATTATTATCGTGGAAACCAGTATTAAATTTCAAAGAAACTATTAATTTTACTTATGAATGGTATTATAACTATATAACATCAAAGAACAAAAAATATTTAGATTTTACAATGCAACAGATTATTCAATATCAAGATAAAGCAAATAAAAGAAATTTAGAATGGTCAAAATGAATATCAATTATAAAGTTAAAGATTTAAAAACATTTAATTTAAAAGACGGAAATTTATTTAAAGGTTTATCTAAATTGGATAAAAATTATATTCAATTTGGTGAGATTTATTTTACTTATATATTAAGAAATAAAATAAAATGTTGGAAACAACATAAAAAAATGACTCTTAATTTAATAGTTCTTTTAGGAAAGGTAAAGTTTGTTATTGCTAAAAACAAAAGTAGAGATTTAGAAAAATTAGAGTTTGATGAGATTATATTAAGCGAAAATAAAAAACAAATTATTACTATATATCCAGGTTTTTGGTTCGGATTTCAGGGCATCAAATATAAAAAATCATTAGTAACTAATATAGCAAGTATTTTACATAGTGATAAAGAGGTTAACAAACTTGCAATAAATCAATTACAATATAAATGGAAATAAAATGAAAGTAATAATTTTAGCTGGTGGAAGAGGGTCAAGAATATCTGAGTACACTGATAAAATACCAAAGCCTATGATTGAAGTAGGAGGAAAACCAATATTGTGGCATGTAATGAATTCATATTCAAATTATTCTTTAAATGAATTTATTGTTGCCTTAGGTTATAAAGCAGAAATAATTAAAGAATATTTTTTGAATTATTATAAGTATAACTCAAATTTTACTATTGATCTTAATAATAATAATTTAGACTTTCATGATCAAAAAAAAGAAAATTGGAAAATTTCTTTAATTGATACTGGGTTAGACTCAATGACTGGTGGTAGAGTTAAAAATCTTAAAAATTTTATTAACAATGAGACATTCTTATTATCATATGGTGATAGTTTTGGAAATATTAATATAGAATCATTGTTAGATTTTCACAAATCTCATGGAAAATTAGTTACTGTTACAGCAGTGAGACCTCAAGCAAGATTTGGTGAATTAGAAATCAAAAATAATCAAGTTTTAAGTTTTAAAGAAAAACCTCAAGTTAATAGTGGATGGATCAATGGTGGATATTTTGTAATTGAACCAGAGTTTTTAGAATATATTGAATCATCCAAAACAGTATTAGAAAAAACACCTCTTGAACTTGTAAGTTCTAAAGGTGAATTAATGGCATATACCCATGAAGGTTTTTGGTATTGCATGGATACTATTAGAGATAAAATTTATCTAGACTCAATTTTAAAAAATAAAGCTACTTAAAATGTTAAAAAATTCTAATGAATTATTAGTTTTAGGAGGTTCAGGCTTTATTGGTCAGAAAGTAATAGAGAAAGCATTATTGAGAAAATATAAGATTACAGTTATTTCTAAAAAAAAAAAATTAGAATATAAAAAAGTTAAATATATTTATTTAGATCTTAGAAATTATAATAATTTAAATAAAAAATTAGGTAAAAGAAAATTTCAATATATTATAAATCTATCTGGAAATATAGATCATAGTAAATTTGATGAAAATGGAAAAGATATTATCGAAAATCATTTTAATGTCTTAGTTAATGTACTTTCAGTCATAAATATAAATACTTTAAAAAAGATTATTCAAATTGGAACAAGTGATGAATATGGAACCATTAAATCTCCTCAAAAAGAAGTTGATATTAAAGTTTTTCACTCTGTCTATTCTTTTGCTAAAAATGCAACATACAATTTTCTTTTAATGTTGAATAAAATACATAAGATTAAATTTACTTATATTCGCCCATATTTAGTATACGGTCCCAATCAAAAAGATGATAGATTAATTCCTTATGTTATTAAATCATGTTTAAATAATAATAATATTTTTTTGTCTAATCCCAAATATATTAGGGATTTTGTATATGTCGATGACTTTGCAGAATTAATTGTTAGAGTGTTAAGAAATTCCAAATCTAATCAAAAAATTTATAATTTAGGATCAGGCAAACCTATTTCCATTAAAAAAATAACTAAAAAGATAATTGATAAGATAGGTAGAGGAAAGTTAATACATAAAAAACTCTATAAACTAAAAAAAGAAAATAAATCACTTTATGCAAATATATCTAAGGCTAAAAATGATTTAAATTGGAAACCGTTAACATCAATTGATGAAGGCTTAGATAAAACAATCAAATATTATAAAAATATTTATGGAAATCTTTAAACAATATACTCAATTAACTAAAAAAATATTTTCAATTCTTACTTATAAACAACGCGTAGGATTGTTTTACTTATTTTTTTTAATGATAATAGGTGCTCTATTCGAGTTAGTTGGAATTGGTTTGGTAATACCTCTGTTAAATCTACTAATTAATGATTCTAGTTCCAGTGAAATCTTTATATTTAATTATTTTTATGAAAGATATGAAAAGAGAGATATAGTATTACTTTTATTAGCATTTATTATTATTTTCTATTTATTTAAAACAATTTTAATGAGTTTTATACTATGGTTTAAAATAATTTATTATGAGAAAATAATAAAGTATTTATCTGCGAAATTATTTAAAAAATATCTTAATCAAGATTATTTATTTCACATAAGTCGAAATACATCTGAGCTATTAACAAATATAAAAATAAATATCACTGAATTCTCTCAATTAGGAATTAATTCATTTTTATCATTATCAACTGAAATATTAATAATTCTTTTTATAATTACTTTCCTTTTTTTTTATCAGCCATATTCAACTTTAGTTGTAGTTTTTTTACTTGTCTTAATTGCTTTCATTTTTAATAGGATATTTAATAAAAAAGTAAAACAATCAGGTAAAGAATCAATTTTTCATACAAAAATGTATCAACAAACTTTAACTCAAGGTCTGCAAAATTTTAAAGAAATTCAATTATTAGGTAGGCAACAAGATTTTGTTGACTCATTTAATATTCATGTAGAAAAAAATATGAAAATCAATTCTAGAAATACATTCATTCAGCAAATTCCAAGAGTTTGGTTGGAGTTAATATTAATTTTACTTTTAATTTTAACTATAGGTATATTTGTTTTAATTGAAATTAATTATAATGATATCTTAATTACTATGGGATTATACGCAGTAGTTGGAATTAAATTAATGCCTTCGATTGCAAGAATGGCAACATACATTCAAAGAATAAACTTCCATATACCTAAAATACATTTAATTTATAATGAGTTAAATTTAAAAGAAAATGATAGAAGTAATAACATAAATGAAAAATTTTTATTAAAAAAAGAAATAGAACTAAAAGATATTTCTTTTGGTTATAGTCAGAATAATCTCAATATTTTTGAAAAAGTTAATTTCAAATTTAAAGTTAACGATAAAGTAGGCATAGTTGGAGATAGTGGTTCTGGTAAAAGTACTTTAATGGATATCTTATTAGGATTAATAAATCCAATTTCTGGACAAGTTAATATTGATGGTATTGATATAAAAGACGTTAAGAACCAATGGCAAAATAATATAGGTTATGTTCCTCAAAATATTATGATGATTGATGATACAATTTTAAAGAATGTTGCCTTTGGATACGAAAAAGATAAAATTGATATTCAAAGGATTAATAAATCATTAGTTCAGTCTGATCTCTTTAATTTTATTAATAGTTTGCCACAAGGAGTTGAAACTAATGTTGGTGAATTTGGCTCTTCTTTATCTGGAGGACAATTACAGAGAATAGGAATAGCAAGAGCTTTGTATTCAAATCCAGATATTTTATTTTTAGATGAGCCAAGTAGTGCTTTAGATATTAATTCTGAAAAAAATATAATTGATTCTTTAATGAAGTTAAAAGATAAAACTATTTTTATAATTTCTCATCGAATTCAATCATTGGAAAAATGTGATTACATAATTAAAATTGGTAAGGGTAAAATCGAAATATTAAAATGAAAATATTAGTTACAGGAAGCGCTGGTTTTATAGGTTATCATATTTCAATGAAACTTTTAAAAAATAATAATATTGTTATTGGTATAGATAATTTAAATAATTATTATTCAAAAAAATTAAAGAATGATAGATTAGAAGCATTAAAAAAATTTAAAAATTTTATATTTTATAAAATTGATATTAAATCATATAATAATTTAGAAAATATTTTTAAAAAAAATAAAATAGAATATATCATTAATTTAGCAGCACAAGCAGGTGTAAGATATTCAATTGAAAATCCATCTAGTTATTTCAATAATAATGTAAAAGGTTTTTTCAATATTCTTGAATTATCAAAGAAATATAAAATTAAACATTTATTATTTGCTTCAACTAGTTCAGTATATGGGGATCACAAGATATTCCCATTAAAAGAAGAGTTTAATACTGATAAATCTCTTTCATTCTATGCTTCGACAAAAAAAACAAACGAAGTGATGGCCTATACTTACTCAAATCTATTTAAAATTCCAACTACGTCATTGCGTTTTTTTACAATTTATGGCCCATGGGGACGTCCTGATATGGCATTATTCAAATTTACAAAAAAAATACTGTCTAATAAAAAAATAGACATTTATGGAAATGGAGAGCATTTTAGGGATTTTACTTATATTGATGATGCAGTCAAATCTGTCATAAAGCTTATTAAAAAACCATCTAAAAATTTTGTACCCCACAATTGTTTTAATATTGGAAGCAATAATCCTATTAAGCTTACAGTTTTTATCAAAATATTAGAAGATATATTAAAAATTAAGTCTAAGAAGAATTATCTATCTATGCAAAAAGGTGATATGAAAAAAACACATGCAAATGTCAATAAATTGCATAAATATATTAAATTCAAACCTTCTACTAGTATCAGAGAAGGTATTTTAGAATTTGTAAGATGGTACAAAAAATATTATAAAAAATAACTTTGGATAATCTAAATTATAAATATAATGATTTTTTTAAAATTGTATCAATTTTAATAATTACTTTAATTCCAATAACTTTAACCACTGGACCATTTTTAGCTGATTTTCTCTTAGCAATTTTAAGCATTTTTTTTATAATAAATTGCTATAAAGAAAATTATTGGTATTGGTTAAAAAATCCATTATTTATTTTTTTATTGGTTTTTTATTTTTATATATTATCAAGAACTTTTTATTTATTTTATATTTTTAATCTTCCACTTGACTCGCATATTTTTTATTTTAGATATTTAATTTATTTTTCTGCAATCTCTTTTTTTATTTCAAGGTATCAAGTTATTTTAAAATATTTAGGATACTCTCTAATAATAATAATTTTATTTGTTACAATAGATGCATTTATTCAATTTTTTTTTAATAATGATATTTTTGGTATAGATAAAAAAGGAGATAGATTAAGTGGAGTTTTTGGAGAAGAATTAATTTTAGGCAGTTATATATCTAGGCTAATTCTTCTATGTTATTTTTTTCTTTATGGAAAATTAATTTTTAAAAAATCATCGTTTATACTGCCTTTATTTATTATTCTTACTTCTATTATAATTTTTTTAACTGGTGAGAGGACTGCATTTTTAATTTTTTGTTTTTCAATCTTAATTATTTTTATCTTGCAAAGAAATAAAATTCATATTCTCAAATCAATGTTACTTATAATCATTCCAATTATTTTAATAGCTTTATTAAATGATAATTCACAAAATAGAATGATTAAAGAAACCTTAAATCAATTAGGTTTATCATCTACTAATAATACATCATTCTTACAAAGTAGTTATGGAAAAATTTATAGTTCATCATTTGACCTTTTTAAAGAAAGCCCTTTAATTGGAGTAGGTCCAAAAAATTATGAAAACTTTTGTTTAAATTCAAAAAAAGTGAATAGTAAAATAAACTGTGGAGTTCATCCTCATAATTACTTAATTCAAACATTAACAGAAACTGGTCTTTTAGGGTTTTTCATTTTTTATTCATTTTATTTTTACTTAATTTTTATCTTTTTTAGATATTGTCAAATGAATAAAAAAGAAAATCTAATTTATATTGGTTCTCTAGGTTCAATAATAGTTTTTTATTTACCTTTCTTGCCAAGTGGAAATTTTTATAATGGCTGGTTAAATACTATAACTTTTTTTAATCTTGGTATATTTAATATTTATTTTCAAAAGGTTATAAGAAATTAAATTTATGATTTCAGATACATATACATTAAATTCTAAACCTTTAATTAGTATAATAATGAATTGTTTTAATGGTGATAAGTATTTATCTTACTCCTTAGAAAGTATTCAAAAACAAACTTATCAAAACTGGGAATTAATTTTTTGGGATAATTTTTCTACTGATAATAGCAAACAAATATTTAAAAGTTTTAATGATAAAAGATTTCATTATTATCATGCTAATGAACATACTACTTTGTCTAAGGCAAGAAATTTAGCCTTAGATAAATGTAATGGTGATTTCATTGCTTTTTTAGATGTAGATGACTGGTGGTCATTAAATAAATTAGAACTGCAAATAGAATTATTTGCTGATCCTTCAATTCAACTCGTTTATGGAAATTTTCTTGTAAATAATTTTAAAAATAAATCTGTTATTTATGGAATACCTGCACGAAAAATTAATCCAAATAAAAAAGCTATTATGTATGATTTTGATTTACCTTCAGGACACATTGTTGATTATTTAATTAAAGAGTATGTGGTAGGCATGATGACAATTATGATCAGAAAAGAAATTTTTTTAAATTATAAATATAAGTTTAATGAAAATGTAAATGAATTGTGTGATTTAGATTTAGTATTAAAAATTTCATCTAAATTTAAATTTGATTGCTGTAATAAAATAATTGCTCATAAAAGATTACATGGAGACAATACTTTTAATAAAGATAAAGAAAAAATATTAAAACAATATACTAAGATTTATAATTATCTTTATAATAAACCAAATACTTTTAATAGAACAAGTGTTAATTTTTTCAAAAATAAGATTTTATACGAATCATTGATTTATAATCTAAACAAATATTCAATAATTAAATCAATTTATATTTTTTTAAAATTAAAATTTAATTATAAGTTTAAATTTATAAAGTTAATTTATTTAAAAATAATATAATTATGAAAAAAAATGTTTTATTTTTTATACCTAAGTTAGAAATAGGTGGTGCAGAAAATCAAATTATAGAATTGGCCAATTATCTATCTGATAAAGATTATGAAATAATTGTTATAACCATTGTAAAAGGGAAACATAGAATTGAATTATTGAATAAAAAAATTAAAATTATTGAATTAAATTTTTCTAGAACTTTATATTCATTTTTTAAAATAATAAAGATTATTAAAAACTATAGAAATGTAGTTATTTTTTCAATTATTAGACATTTAAATATTTTAATTTTATTTGCTAATTTTGTTTTGCTTTTTAAAAACAGGATATTTATTATAGAAACAAGTCTACTAAAAAATCATTTAATATATAATAAGAAATTTCTTTATTATTTATTTTTTTCTTTTTTAACTTTTATATCATATCCTTTTGCACATAAGATTATAGTCCCTTCAAAATTAAGTGCAAAAATTTTAAAAAAGAATTTTATTTTAAAAAATAAGATTATACATATTTATAATCCTATAAATATTAAAAAGATTTTAGAGTTATCAAATACGAAATTGATACCAAAAATTATAGAACAAAATAAAAATAATCAAATAATTCTTTCTATAGGTCGTTTAACTTGGGAAAAAGACTATGAAACACTAATTAATTCTTTCGAACAAGTAGCTAAAAAAATTAAGAATGTTATTTTAATAATTTTAGGGGATGGGAATGATAGGGATTACTTAAAAAATCTAATTTTTAAGAAAAAATTACAAGATAAAATTTTTTTAGTGGGCAATGTAGATAACCCTTATGTATATTTAAAACACTCTGATTTATATATTTTGTCTTCAGTATCTGAATTGTTCCCAACATCTTTAATTGAATCTTTAGTTTTTAATATTAATATACTTTCAACTAATTGTGATTATGGACCATCTGAAATATTGGAAAATGGTAGATGGGGCTATCTTGTACCAGTAAAAAATATAAAATTAATGACTAATAATATTATAAATTTAATTTCAAACAATAATAAAAACAATAAAAATTTAAAAAGAGCTTATGATTTTGATTTGGAAATTTCATTGAGTAACTATATTAGTTTACTTGGATATTAATATGACTAATATTGAATTAATTAGAAATAAATTAATTACAGATGGCTATTATATTTTCAAAAATTTATTCAAAAAAAAGGAAGTTATTTCATTTAGAGAAAATATTGATAAATTAATTTCTAATAGTCCAAATTATAATTATAGAATTAACAATAACAAAGTAAAAGACTATTCGCATAAAAGATCTCATGATTCTATAAATAGAACTTTAAGATACTATATGTTTTTTCATAATGAAAAAAGTTGGAATCACAAAGTTTCTTTCATTATTAATAAATCTATTAAAATTAGAAATGAAATTGAAAAAAAATGGGATGATTCAATTGATTATATTAATTTAAAAAAAAAATTACAAGATTACATTATTGTAACAAAATATTTGTCTAATGTGGGAATGCTTAAATATCACAGAGATTTTTCTGAACCTACTCGATATCCTTTGATACAATTTAATGTTTTACTTTCATCATTTGGACTAGATTATAATGGAGGTGAATTTGTATTAAAAGACAATAAAAACAATGAAATTTATTTACATAGAGATTTAGGTGCTAATATAGGTGATGCCTTAATATTTAATAAATATTTATTACATAAAGTAGAACCTACAATTGAAGGAGATACTGATATTGGAAGATGGTCTGTATTAATAGGTGCAAGAGCTGAATATTCAAACAAATATAAGGATCTAGTTAAAAAGATTAAATATAATAAATTTATGGATATTTTTTCTAATTAATAAAATAAGGAAGATTGTTATTATCTATGTCTATTATTTTTAAAAAAAAGAATATTTTACATATTATTATAGGATTAGGAAAAGGTGGAGCTGAAAAAACTCTTTTTAACGTTATAAAAAATACTAAAGATCATTTTAATCATCATGTAATTTCTTTAACTGATTTTGGATTTTATGGAAAAGAATTAAATAAATTTTCTATAAATGTTAAAATGTTAAATTTTAAAAAAAATAGATTAAATTTAATTCCAATATTAAAACTATTTTTTATATTGTTTAAATCTAGATCATTTGTAATCCAGACATGGATGTATCATGCTGATTTTATTGGAGGTCTATTAGCAAAATTATTATTTGTCAAAAAAATATATTGGAATGTTCGTGGTGAAGGTTTAAACAAAAGTAAAAGTAAAAAACTTACAAGGTTAATTTTTCAAATTAATAAATATTTATCAAGATTCATTCCAAATAAAATAATAGTTTGTTCTAAGAAAGCTTATTACAATCATGTGCAATTAGGCTTTAAAGATAATTTTGAATTAATCGCCAATGGTTGCGATAATAAATTTTTTTATGAAAATAAAAAATTAAAGAATAAATTTAAAAAAAAATACAATTTAGAAAATTTTTTTGTAATTGGGATGGCTGCTAGATTTTCTCCTCAAAAAAATCATTCGTTATTAATAAAAACTTTAAATATTTTAAATGATAGAAAAATTAATTTTATGGCTGTTTTAATTGGCAAAAATATTAATAATGAGAATTTTTACTTAGTAAATGATATAACTAAATATAAACTTAATAATAAGTGCATATTACTCGATGAGGTAAATGAAGTTAATGAATTTATGAATGGAATCGATCTTCACATTTTAACTTCTTCTTATGGAGAAGGATTTCCAAATGTTATTATAGAAGCTATGTCTTGTGGAACACCTTGTATATCAACAGACGTTGGTGACTCTAATCAAATAATACATAATCCAGATTGGTCGGTAAAAGTTAATGATGAAAAACAGTTATCTCAAATAATTATAGAAGCGTATGATATTTATCATCATAATCAAAGAAAATGGAATAAAATATCTAAGGAATGTATAAATAAAGTACATAATGATTTTACTTTAGAAAAAATGATTAAAAAATATTCTATAATTTGGAATAGTTAGGTGTTTAACAGCGAAGACATTTTACAAACAATATTATCTATATCTCTTATTTTTGCTGGTTTAGTATTTACTAATTTTTTATCAAATAGAATAAAAATAGATAATATTAGGTCAAATATAATTTACATATGGCATACTTTCTTTGCTGTTTTATATTATTATTATTCTTTAAATAGACCTGCAGACTCTAAAAATTATTATTTTGAAGGAATTTCTAGTAGTTACAATTTTACATTATTTGGATTAGGCTCTGAATTCGTAAAGAATATAATATACATATTTAATCATTTATTTGAATTTTCATATTTTGGTTATTTTATTTTATTTAGTTTTTTTGGAGCAATTGGCCTAATATTAATAGATTCAGTTATTTTAAAATTGACTAAACATAATAAGAATATTTTATTTAATTTATCTAAATATATTGTTTTCATTCCTTCGTTTAGTTTTTGGAGTTGTGCCATTGGTAAAGAGCCAATATTAATGTTGGGTATTGGTATACTAATATTTTCAATTTATAATATATCAAGAAAAAAATATTTAGTATTAATGTTTTCTATACTATTAATATTTCTTGTAAGGCCACATATCGCTTTTATTTTATTTTTTAGTCTTATGCTTTCCTTTTTTTTATTTAGTAATGATTTAAAATTTAGTAAAATTATAATTTTATTTGTTAGTATAATTTTCTTTTTTTTAATTTCACCAATAGTATTAAAATATATAAATTTTATGAGTATAAATGAAATATTACTCTTAAATTTTTCTGAGATAATTAATAACTATAAGCAATTTATACAAGAAAGAAGATTATTGAATGCTGATAGTTCTAGCTCAATAGATATTAACAATTTTAATTTATTAAAGAAGGTTTTCTATTATCTTTTTATGCCATTACTTTTTTATGAACAAAATATTTTTATTGTATATGTAGGGATTGAGAATACAATTATTTTGTTTTTTATTATTATGTTTTTATTTACTACATCTAATTTTAAGATTTATAATTTTCAAAATATATTTATTATTTGTTTTTTCATTGCTTCATTAATCTTTATGGCAGAAACTACTTCTAATTTAGGTATAGCAAACAGACAAAAATGGACTTTATTACCTTTTTTATTCATCTTTTTAATTAGTATTAATAAAAAGTATAAATGATTATCATCACAACAAAAGAAATTACTATAAGAAAATTTTTACTCCCAATTATTATTTCTCTTATTAAAAATAACATAAATATTATTATTATTACAAAAAATGCAAAACTTTTAGAAATGTGTTTTACCAATGGTCAAAAAAATTATTTGAAATTTATAAATTTCAATTTTCCTACAAGTATCATAGAAGTTATAAATCCTTTTAATTTTATAAAAATAATATTTAAACTAAGAAAATTAATAAAAGATTCTCAAAATAAGAATATTTATCTACATACTCCTATGGCATCACATTTTGTTCGTTTATCAACATTTTTTTTAAGAACAAATATAATTTATCATGTACATGGATTTCGTTTCCATGAGTTTGGTAATAAAATAAAAAATTTATTTTTTTTTACTATAGAATTTATTTTAAAATATAAAGTTAATTTTTATGTTGTTCTAAATCAGTATGATGAAATTGTTGTAAAAAAATATTTTAAAACTGAATGTATTAGAATAAATGGTATTGGCATAGACTCAAATTATATTAATAAATATTCTTATAAAAATAACTATAATAATAAAAAAACCTTTAAAATTATTGTTATAGGAGCTTATAAAATTGAAAAAGGATATCTTGATATTATTAATCTTTTAAAAAATAATACTAATAAGATATTTATTGATTGTTTTGGATATGGAAATCCTAATAAATTTAAAGATATAGTTAAAAAAAATAATATACAAAATATAAATTTTAATGATTTTGATGAAAGTATTATTAAAAAGATGTGTAATTATCATTGTTTGATTATTCCTAGTAAAAGAGAGGGCTTATCTGTTACTCTTATGGAAGCATTAACATTAGGCATTCCAATAATTACTACAAATGCTAGAGGATGTAAGGATTTGATAATAGATAATTTTAATGGCACATTATATGATTTGAAAAACCCTAATGAATTAATAAAAAAAGTTGATATTTTAATCAACAATTATGAAGATTTTTATATTAAAGCAAAAAAATATAAAATCGAATGTTATAATAAATATGATATTGAGAACATCATACCAGTACTTACTCAATATCTAATTCAAAAAGTACAATGAATCATAAAGTAAACTTTAGAAGAGTAATAGACAAAGATATTAGCAAAATACAAAATTTATTTAAAATTACTTTTAAAAAAAACATAACTAAAAAATATTATTTTTGGCAGTACAAAAATAAAAAAAATTTTAATAGTTTTGTTGCATATAAAGATAAAAAAGTTGTTGGCCATATAGGTTTTGTAAATAAAAAAATTTTATTTAATAAAAATTTATTTTTGTGCATTTATAGACATACTACTATGATACATCCTGATTATAGAAAATTAGGTATATACAAAAATTTAATGTTATATTCTTATAATATTTTGAAAAATGAGAAATATTTATTTATTCTTGGTTGGCCTAATGAAATTAATTTATTAGCTTCTAAAAAACAAAAAAATTTTAATTTTATAAAAAAAATAAGCACTTTTACTCTTGAAAAGAAAACTGGAAAAAAAATTAATAAAATATTTTTAAAAAAGAATTTTAATAGTATTAACAAATTAGATAAAAAAACATTTTCAAAATTTTCAATTATAGATATAAATAATGGATGGTCAATTTATAAAGATTATGAATATATTAAACATAGATATATCAAAAACCCTGACTCAAAAAATTATTTTTATTATTCTGATTCTAGTAATGGTGAAAATATTCTTATTATTTTTCGTTATTTTAATCAAAAAAAAACATATATAAATATTGTTGAAATATTTTCTTTATATAAAAATAATACTAATTTTTTTATAAATAAATTTTTAAATTATAAGTATGTAATACAAGTATGGGAGTATAAGACTTATAAATATCTAATTGATAATAAATTTAAATTGATCAAACCGAATTTTAATATTAGTTATTACCCTTTAAATTTTAAAAATTTAAAATCTAATAAAAAAATAATGAATAAATATTTATTTTCTATGGGTGATATCGATGTATTTTGATAAGATTATAAGAATTATAGATTTATTAATAATTATTTTATTTTCTCCATTATTTTTATTATTATTTATCATAATTTCAATTTTAATACTTATTATTGAAAATGATAAAGTTTTTTTTTGTCAAATTAGACAAGGAAAAAATAATAAAAAATTTAATATTATAAAATTTAAAACAATTTATCATAAAGATGATGGAAGTGAAAGAATTTCTAAATTAGGCAATTTATTAAGAAGATCAAGTTTAGATGAAATACCTCAAATTATAAATATTATTAAAAATGATATGTCTTTTGTAGGCCCAAGACCTTTACCTTTATATAATTTTGATGCAGATTTAAAAAAATTACTTAAAAAAAGGTCTTTAATTTTACCTGGTTTAACTGGCTTTTCTCAAATTAATTATACAGGAATAAAAAGGACATATAAACAGAAATTTGAATTAGATATTTATTATGTTAAAAATCGAAATTTAAAATTATATTTTTTAATTATCTTTAAAACATTTTTAATTATTTATTTCAGATTTAAAAAAAATATTAAAGGTCAAACACTTTGAATAATAAATCAAATATATTAATTGTTGCACCACATTGCGATGATGAAGTTCTTGGATGTGGAGGAACAATTGCAAAATATGTTAAAGAAAAACATAATGTTTATGTTCTTATTTTAACAAATGCTAGTATGGGTGATGAAAATATTTTTACCAAAAAAGATATTGAAAAGGTTAGAAAAGAATCTTTATTAGCTCACAAAATACTTGGAGTTAAAAAAACTATTTTTCTTGATTTTCCGGCTCCATCTTTGCATATTTTTCCCAATCATAAGATTGCTGATAATATAAGACAAATTATATTAAAATTTAAAATTGAGACTTTGTTTTTGCCTTTTCCTGGCGATATGCATTTAGATCATTATTATTCTTATATTGCAGGAATTGTTGCATCAAGAGCAAGCAAGAATACAAATGTAAAAAATATTTTTTGTTATGAGGTTATGTCAGAGACGGAATGCTCTCCCCATAATCTTAATAATCAATTTAATCCAAATTATTACGTTATTATTGATGATTATATCGATACAAAATTAAAAGCATTAAAATGCTTTAAATCTCAAATTTTTCCTGCACCTCATCCAAGATCTATAAATTCAGTGAAAAATCTTGCATTATATAGAGGAGCATCAATAAATTCAAAATTTGCTGAAGCTTTTAAATTGGAAAGAATTATTATAACATAGTCATTGAAATTTATTTCTTTTAAAATTATCAAATTAATTATTTAAATGAAAAATATTAAACCTCAAATTTGGCCTAAATATTCTTTGAATGAGATTAATTTAGTTACTAATGTTTTAAAATCTGGCAAAGTAAACTATTGGACTGGTAAAGAAATAAAATATTTTGAGAAAGAATTTAATAAATATTTTAATTTAAAATACACTGCTTCAATAGCAAATGGCACTCTTGCACTAGAATGTGCTATTGCAGTTATGAATTTCAACAAAGGAGATGAAATAATAGTTACGCCAAGATCATATATTTCTTCTGTTAGCTGTGTTATTAATGCAGGTTGTAAACCAATTTTTTGTGATATAGATATAAATTCACATAATATAGATCCTTTGCAAATTGAAAAATTAATAACAAAAAAAACAAAAGCGATTATCTGTGTTCATCTTGCTGGATTTCCTTGTGAAATGGATCATATTTTGCAAATAGTTAAAAAAAATAAAATATTTTTAATTGAAGATTGCTCCCAAGCTCATGGAGCAACTTATCGTAATAAATTTGTAGGTAGTTTCGGTGATATTGCTACTTGGAGTTTTTGTAATGATAAAATTATTTCAACGTGTGGAGAGGGTGGAATGATTGCTACAAAGCATAAGTATATATACGATAAAATTTTGACTTATAGAGATTGTGGTAAAAATTTTGACAAAATTTCAAAAATTAAAGATGATATTGGATACAAATGGATACATGATTCAATTGGTATAAATGCTAGAATGACAGAAATACAAGCAACGGTCGGAAGATACCAACTTAAAAAGTTAAAAAAATTTACAACGATGAGAAAAAATAATGCTATGACAATTTGGAATTTTTGTAAAAAAATTAATAATATAATTGTCCCAACAATACGTCCTGAAATTACTCATGCTGGTTATAGATGTGTAATAATGATAAACACAAATAAATTGAAAAAAGGCTGGAATAGAAACAAAATTATCAAAAAATTGAAATCTTTTGGCATTCTTTGTTCTGTAGGCGCTTGCCCTGAAATATATTTAGAAAAATATTTTAAAAAAAACAATATATATTCTAATTCAAGATTAATTAATGCAAAGTTTATTGGAGATAGAACAATTGCATTTGATATCAATCATTTATTGAAAAAACAATATATAAATAATCTTTGCATAAATCTACAAAATATTATGAATAAGGCTTCAGTTTAATGTTTTATATTATTGACAAAGTTCTTAATCTAAAAAAATCTACTAAGATAATAATTGTAATTTTAAATGACGTTTTTTTGTTTTATTTTTCAATAGTTATAGCAATATACTTATCAGATTATACCATAACTTTTCAATCTTTAGAAAATAATACCTTGTTTATTTTGCCATTAGGATTTTTTATACCAATTTTTTATTTTTCAGGGCTTTATTCTTCTCTTTTTAGATTTGTAGATATATCTATCATCAGAAATTGTTTTATAGCCGTTTTTATATATTTAATATTTTTTTATAGTATTTCTTTTTTTGGAATTTTACAAAATTATATTGTTAATAATGCCATTATTATTCATTCACTAATTTTTTTTATTTTAATATCATCTAGTAGATTGTTTTTTGCAAGAGTATATATTTATTTTAATTCTTTAAGAAAAAAACAGAATATTGCATTTGTTTATGGTGCTGGTAATTCAGGAAGGGCAATTGATTTATATTTGCCAAATTTTAAAATATTGGGATTTATAGATGATGATGAAAATAAAATTAATAAAAAACTTAATGGAATTAATATCTATTCATTGGAAAAAGGACAAATAAAGATACAAGAAAAAAAAGTAACAGATTTATTTGTAGCTATTTCAAATTTATCTCAATACAAAAAAGATAATATAATAAAAAGTTTTTCACACTTAAATATTAATATTAAATTTATACCTAATTTAATAGACATTATAAATTATTCGGTAAAAACAAAAAATAATAACTATGTAAACGCAAAAGATTTAGTCACACAAAAAATAAATTGGGATTTTGAAAATATTAATATTCTTTTACGTAATAAATGTGTTTTAGTTTCTGGCGCAGGAGGTTCAATTGGTACTGAAATTGTAAGACAAATTATTAATTTTTATCCTAATAAAATTATTTTAATTGATAATAGTGAATATAATTTGTACAATTTGCAAAATAAAATTTATTCAATAAGTAAAGAAAAAAAACTAGATATACAATTTTATTATAAATTAGAAGATATTACTAATATAAAGTCATTAAATAGTATTTTTGAAAAATATAAACCAAATTTTATATTTCATGCAGCTGCATATAAACATGTTAATTTATCTAGTAATAATTTTATACCATTTATTAATAATAATATTTTTGGCACACTTAATATTGTTAAATGTTCTGAAAAATATAATGCAGAAAACTTCACATTAATTTCAACTGATAAAGCTGTTAACCCTATAAACGTCATGGGCTATACAAAAAGATTTTCCGAGTTAATCGTTTTAGGTTATAGTAATAAAAAAAATCAAAAAGTTAAATTTTCAGTTGTACGTTTTGGGAATGTTTTAGACTCCAATGGGTCAGTAGTTCCTTTATTTAGAAAACAAATAGATGAAGGTGGTCCAGTCACTGTTACTCATCCAGAAGTAAATAGATATTTTATGCTTATACCTGATGCGGTAGGTTTAGTATTAATATCAATGAGTCAATCAGTTGGAGGTGAAGTCTATGTTTTAGATATGGGTAAACCAATAAAAATATTAGATATTGCAAAAAATATGATTACTCTTTCAGGTTTAAATCTCAAAGATAAAAAAAATAATATAGAAGGTATTGAAATAATTTTTACGGGCTTAAAAGAAGGTGAAAAGATATCTGAAAAATTATATACTGAAGATTCATACAAAAAAACTCAAAACCCCAATATACACCAATCAAATGAAAAATTTGTAGAGTTTGTAGTTATAGACAAGTTAATTAATCAATTAAAAGAATATTTAGATGAAGAAGATGAATCTTCCATATTAAAATATTTAATATATATTACAAAAAACTAATTTAAAATTATTTTAATTAATTTATAAGAGGTTAATGCAATCAACTTCAAATGAGAGAGATTTAAATATTTTATCTATTTTTTTCAGATATTTAAAGATCAATGTTGTTATTATATCTATGTTAATACTAGTTGGTGTAATCTTTCAATATTATCATTATTCTACTAACAAAAATAAATTTTATATAGAAAGAAATATAAGCAATATTTATTATCATTATCTTAATCATGAAGTTTCAAATTTAGGAAATAGTAGAATATTAAAATTTTTTACACAAGAATATTTTTTTAATTTATTAAAGTATAAAATTGATACATATAATTATGAAAACTCTGAAGTATTTAAGAAAATTGAAATTAAGGATCATATAACTAAATTTTTTCCACCAAATAAAGGTGTTTATATAAACAATTTTAAAACTAAAATTATTAATAATAGTTTGCGTATTTATATGAACGTTAATGATGAATTTGCTTTTAAAAATAGTAAAATTTATAAAGATCTTATAGAAGAAATTATCTCTAATTCTTATTATGAAGTCACAAATATTGTTATAGAAAGGGTTAACTCAAGCATAGAAAATTCAATTGTAAATTTAGAGTTTCTAAAAGATTCTGAAAAAAGAAAAGGAACCATAAATGAGATAATTCTTGAAGAAATAGAAACAGAAATTTTATCTCTTAAATTTATGTTAACATCTAAATCATATGTCAAGAAAATTAAAAATAATATTTTTAATGATATCAACTTAAAACCAAAAGAATTTTATATGAAATTTTTTAACAAAAAGGCTTTTCAATATATTCAATCTATGATGTATTTTTTTGTTATTGGTTTATTTATATCTTTTACTATTTCATTTCTTCTTTATAAAAGACAAACATGAATTATAATAATATCCTTTTTAATTTATTTAAAAAAAATCAGCCTGCTATAAATGGCTGGCTATCGATCCCTAATTCGTTTACTGCTGAAGCTTTAAGTAAAATGGGTTGGGATTCATTAACTATAGATCTACAACATGGACAAAGTGATTATTCTTCATCTATTCCTATGTTACAAGCAATTTCGAATAATAATGTTACTCCTTTGGTTAGAATTCCTTGGAACGAGCCAGGTATAATAATGAAGTTGTTAGATTTGGGAGCTTTAGGCATAATTGCTCCAATGATTAATAATAAAAAAGCATGCGAAGAATTTGTATCTTATTGTAATTATCCACCACTAGGAAACAGAAGTTTTGGTCCAATGAGAGCGCAGTTAGTTTATGGATCCGATTATTTTGAAGAAGCTAATAAAAATATTATTTCTATGGCCATGATTGAGACAAAAGAAGCGGTTGAAAATATTGATGAAATATTATCTGTACCAAATTTAACTGGAGTTTATATAGGTCCAGCTGATATGTGTTCATCTTACGGTTTAAAGCCTCAATTTGATCCAAGAGATGAAAAGATATATTCTAATATTAAATTGATAGCAAAAAAAGCTAAAGAAAATAATAAAATTGCAGGTATTCATACTGGCTCAACAGCTTATGCTAAAGAAATGATTGGTTTAGGTTTTCAATTTATTACAATATTATCTGAATTCAGATTTATGACGGCCTACGGAGAAAGCATAATTAATGAAATGAAAAATGATGCTAAAGATAATTCTTCTAGTTCAACTTATTAACTCTATTTAAATATTTTTTATTGCATCGATTAATTTGTTTACATCGTCATTTGAGTTGTAATGAACTAAACTCATTCTTACTACTCCATCCTCAGTATTAATTCCAAGAGCTTTCAAACATCTCCAAGCATAAAAATTATCATTTCTAGTTGCTATACCTTGATTTACAAGTTCTTTAGCAACAGTTTTAGAAGATTTGTTATTAAAAGTACATGCTATAGTAGGGGCTCTATTCCTGTTCTTTATTCTATTTTTACCAATTAAATTTATATTTTTGTTTGAAGAAATAATATCTAGTAAAGGGTTGGCAATTTTTTCTTCATGATTTGCAATAAGTTCATTAATTTTATCAATTTTTTTTCTTATATTTATATTTTCATTTGAAAAGTGATGTTTATACAAGTTATCAAAATATTCATAAATACCTATCAAGCTTGAAAGTTCTTCATGATTAGGACCGCCAGGATTTAAAGTATATGGAACATCTCTTTCTAAGAATTCATGGTTTTGATTTTCTAGTTTGTTTAAAATTTCTTTTTTCCCATACAATAAACCTAAATGCGGACCATAGGTTTTGTATAAACTAAATGCATAGAAATCAACATCTAGCTCTTTTACATCAGGGAATCCATGAGGTGCATAAGATACTCCATCACCTACTATGTAAGCATTATATTCATGAACTAATTCCGCTATTGCTTTTAAATTATTTATTGAACCAACAATATTAGAACAATGAG
>CETH01183510.1_pt1 | contig 46725 bp, 41 predicted proteins | sample 361461 | NCBI WGS metagenome assembly CETH01 (sample SAMEA2622695, study PRJEB7988) | marine metagenome | isolation source: saline water (ENVO:00002010), including | reverse complement strand
TGCAAGCAGGGGGTCCGCGGTTCGATCCCGCGTAGCTCCACCATTATTCGATAATCATTAGATCTTCAGCAATCTTTATTTCACCTTTGTATATTGATTGAGTTTCTTTCAGGATCTCATCTGTTGTGGCGCCCCAAAATAGTATATGAGATAAAAGTAATAGTTTTGGTTTTGCTCTAGAGGCTATATGGCCAACCTCGAAAGTGGAGGTATGATGTCCTTGATGATATATCTGCCAATCTTTTGTTTTTTTTAGAAATCCTGCATTTGAGTAAACCTCATGAACCAATATATCTGCCCCAGTAGCGAATTTTTCTAATGTTTTAGATGGACCTGTGTCACCTGAGAATACTATAACCTTATCCTTAGTGGTAAATCGAAATCCATACGCATCATCAAAGCTTCCATGCGGCACTGTAAATGCCTCGACGGAAACATTTTCATCTTCATAGATCAGTCCATCAGTAAGTAGATGAAAATTAAATTTATAGCCTATCTTATTAGATGGTTGAGTACCGTAGATCCTATAATTAATATCATCTTCAAAGGCTTCAAGAGTAGAGGATGCCATCTGCTCTAGTCCTTTTGGGCCGAATAGGTTTAATTTTTTATCCCTTCCCATGATCCATGGTGTAAGCAATAGATCAGCCAAGCCAGCAGAATGATCAGAATGAATATGAGTTAGGAATGCATGTTCAAAATTTTTAACTGTCATGGCTTCAATTTTTCCACCCCAAGGTGGAGACATAGATGCAGCTCTGCGAATAATGCCAGGTCCAAAATCAATTAAATAGGGAGTTTCATCTACAACTACCGCGTAACCTGATCCAGCTCTATTAGGATCAGGATTGGGCGTCCCTGAGCCAAGAACAATTAGTTTTGTTGCCCCATACAACGAGGGCATCATTAGTAAGAGGAGCAAGAATTTATTTTTCATTGAAATGTAACTTTATATTATATTTTTATAAAATTTAACTCAGAAAGGTTTATAGTACAGCACGAAAAATGAAAAATTCAATATCACTAATAGGAATGGCTGGGGCAGGCAAGTCCACCGTAGGGAGAGAGCTTGCAAATATCCTTAATTTTAGATTAATTGATAGTGACGTTCTAATTGAAGAGCAGCAGGGAAAAAGTTTGCAAAAGATCCTTGATGATGAGGGCTATATTAAACTTAGAGAAATTGAGAATTCAGTGATTAAAAATCTTCACTTCAAAGAAATCATTCTCTCAACTGGCGGAAGCGCTGTTTATAGTGATGAGGCAATGAAACATATTGAGCAAAACTCAAAAGTAATATTTTTAGATGTCCCTTTTAGCGAAATTTTAAAGAGAGTTCCAAGTTTTCTTGATAGAGGTTTTGCAAAATCTCCAAGTCAATCTGTCGAAGATGCATTTAAAGAAAGGCAGAAATTGTATAAGAAATATTCTCATCACATAGTCCGCAATACTGAAGATTTGCATTCTTGTGTCTCTAAAATTATAGAGTTACTTTAGATTTTATGCCTCTAGGAGTTGGACTCGATACTTTCTAGGACTCCGATGACGTTGCCATATTCACGGTTATCATTGTATTGCCCCTTGATTCCAGCTAGTTGTAACCTTTCATTGATCCCATCAACAATCTCTGAAAGGTAGGATGTTCTGCCTATAAAACAAGCTTTATCCGATCCCACTAGCAGCGCGTTTAAATAGGCCACAGTTCCAATAACCTCGCCCACCATATTGCATAATGCTGCTGCAGTATTTTCCATAGTATCTGCTGATAAGCCCTTTGCCTGACCAAAATTAACAGCGGTTATCTCTGGTGAGAGATTACCTATTTTATTCACCACATCTCCAATTAATAAATCTAGTTCAGCTCTAGATCCGCTTTTAGCAAATTCGTTAATTTCAAGACCATTTGAGTTTTTAAATAGAAGGGAGCCAAGGCCCTCAAGCATGCCACCGCCAACTGCAATACCACCCAAATGATTGAAATTTTTGTCCTGAATATGAACGCAAGCAGTTCCTGTGCCAGCACTAACAACAAGAGTGGATTCCTCTTTAATGCCATATAGTTTTTTTGCACCTAAGCCAATTGCCTCAATTTCATTAATTTTTACAATTTTTACTCCATCCAATGAATCATCCAGATCTGATGATTTACCGCCAGTAACCCCAATTTTCTTGACGTTTGAGATATCAATTCCATGCATTTCTAATATATTTTTCAAAGTATCAGCATTAATTTTTGAAGATTGCGACGGAGTAGTATGAAATACAATTTTGCCTTGGTCAGAAATTGCTAAATCAGTATTAGATATGCCGAAGTCTACTGCAACATACATTTTATCTAGTTATGAGATGTAATTTTTTTATTTCTATTTAGTAGGTCTTGCATCAAATTCTTTGGGTTGCTTCTTGATGCGCGCGGTTTCAATCTTGCAGGAATAAGTCGGGTAGGATAATAGTTATTCTCAATTTCCGTATCACCAATTTCCCAGTAGGGGTCAATAACTGCCTGAGTAATTTTTAACTTAGAACGTTTTAACCATCTTGTCCTGTTAGGATTTTTTCTCCAAATTTCAACTGGGATTCTTATTAGCTCCTTCATTCCATTTTCATAGGTAAGTTCAAGCGGGATTGGCATAATTAATCCACCTTTATTTGTGAATTCAAAAATATAGTAATCTTCTTCTTTTGCAAGTGCCTCAACTAATGCTTTCTTTTTCCACTCAGGATCGCTATCATTTTTGTCATATAAATCATCAAGAATTTCTTCATAATCTCTCATTTCTCTGTCTGAAGGAGTAAATTCATCATATTCGTCATAAATATCAAGGAGTTCGGGTCTTGCTTTAACTCTTGTCTTAATCCCGGATTGCTCATTTCTATTGTCATGAAGAATTTCTGGTTCCTTTTCAAAATCTACTCTATCTTTTGCTAAATCAATTTGAGGATTGAGCGTATCTAACGAAGCAATATGGATATTTTCTAAAGCAATATCAACATGATCTGTGCTGTAAAACCAGCCTCTCCAAAACCAATCTAAATCAACTCCCGAGGCCTCTTCCATGGTTCTAAAGAAATCATAAGGAGTTGGTCTTTTAAATTTCCAACGCTCAGAATATTCCTTAAAAGCTTGATCGAATAACTCTCTTCCTAGGATTGTTTCACGAAGCACAACAAGAGCCGTTGCAGGTTTTGCATAAGCATTGTTTCCAAATTGTAATAATGATTCTGAATTTGTCATTATGGGAACCTGATAACTGCTAGACATGTAATCAGTGATCCACCTAGGTTCACCTCGATCAGATCGATAGTTAATATCCCATTCCTGCTCAGCCAGGTACTGTAAAAATGTATTGAGGCCTTCATCCATCCAAGTCCACTGTCTCTCATCAGAATTAACAATCATTGGAAAATAAATATGCCCAATCTCATGAATAACTACTCCAATCAAAAACTCTTTTTCACTTCGAGAATAAGTTCTTGATCCATCATTCTCTAACTCTGTTCGCGGGCCGTTAAAAGTAATCATGGGATATTCCATGCCACCAACCGGACCATTTACACTCTGAGCGGTAGGATAGGGGTAATCAAATGAATACTTTGAATAGACTTCCATGGTATGCATTACAGCTTCAGTTGAGTATTTTGACCATAAAGGCTCTCCCTCATTTGGGTAAAAAGACATGGCCATAACCAAGGGATTTTCTGTCGAGTCTTGCTTATAGCCAGCAGCATCCCAAATAAATTTTCTTGAACTTGCCCAGGCAAAATCTCGAACATTCTCAGCCTTAAAAGACCAAGTCTTGTATTCAGAGCTTTTTTCTAGCTCATTATCATAGGCTTCATCAGGAGTAACAATGAAAATAGGCTTCGAAGATTTTTCAGCTTTTTTCATTCTTCTTTTCTGAATGTTATTTAAGACATCGTCTTGATTTTGAAGCGTTCCAGTTGCAGCTACTATGTGATCAGCTGGAACAGTAATATCAACCTCAAAGTCTCCAAACTCCAAAGTAAACTCACCATTACCGATAAACTCTTTGTTGTGCCAGCCCTCATAATCGCTAAAAACAGTTATTCTTGGGTACCATTGAGCCAACAAGAAGATATCATTACCATCTTCAAATGACTCATATCCATTTCTAGCTCTGACTGCATTCTCTTCTACCAAAGCATATGCCCAATCAATTTCAAGCTTGATCGATTGGCCTGCATATAATGGCGCATCAAGATTAATGCGAACATGTGTTCCAACTAAATTTACCCGAGCATCTTTACCATTGATCTTGATGGACAGCTCTTGAAAGCCTCCATCGAAAGTGTCCATAAAATTTTGTCTTCTCAGCGTTGAGAAATCTACACTTTTATTTCCACCCCACCATGGACGAGTGAGATTGTTAATTGAGTCCTTATCAAAAATATTTTGGTCTAATTGAAGCCAAACATAATTTAGCCTCAGAGGAGAATTATTGGTGTAAGTGATGACTTCTGAACCTTGAACGCTTCTAGATACTTCATCAAGTTTAATTTTTATTTTATAATCGGCTCTTTGCTGCCAGTAACTCGGACCTGGCTCACCTGTTGCTGGCCTATACAAATTCGGAGAGGGGAATACCTCCTCAAGCTGCCTAAATTTATCTTCAAATGAACCCTTGGATTGATCAATCTGTGAAAGAGAAAAATTGCTTAGTATTCCTATGGCAATGACAAAAAAAAATTTACTTCTGAGCACTATCATCAACTTCCTCGGCACTGCCTTCAATGATTTTTGATCCATCCCTGTTCTGTTGAACTTTTGGCCTGCGTTTGCCACCCCAATTAATTCGATCTTCACGATCCATTTGCTTTTTTGATGCTTTGATTTTACCGAGGTTCATAAAAATAAAAAGTGACAAAATGGTCAGAATGCCAAAGAATATAGCATTCATTTTATCTACTTCTAAGCTTCATTAGTAATCGCAATATTTCGATATACAGCCAAACTAATGTAACCATCAGTGAAAAAGCTCCATACCATTCCATATATTTTGGAAGACCTTTATCAGCGCCTTCTTCTATAAAATCAAAATCTAGAACAAGATTCAGCGCAGCTATACCAACGACAAATACAGAGAAGCCTATTCCAAATAATCCATTAGAGTGGATAAAACCAATTCCAGATCCAAAGAACGACATAATGAAACTGACTAAATATAAAAGCGCAATTCCCATGGTTGCAGAAAAAATCATTAATCTAAAATTTTCTGTAGGTTTAATAATCCCACTTTTATAACAAAATAATAAAGACGCAAGAATTCCAAATGTGAGTCCAATGGCTTGAATGCCAATACCTGGATATTGCATTTCTGCAAAGACCGTAATCCCACCAAGAGCCATACCTTCAAACGCTGCATAAAATGGGGCCGTAGATCCTGCTTTAGCAGGACTTCTAAAAATAGTTACAAAAGCAAGAATAGTTCCAATTATCAAGCCTGGCATTGCTAATGCTGGCACATTCCAACCCGCAAAGGCTCCTGCAAAACATAATGCCAGCAAGACAGCTGTTTTATTTACAGCACCGTCAAGAGTCATACGTTCAGTTTGAGAAAAAGTTCCAGTATTCTCAAAATTTCTGGTGAAGGCAGGATTTCCTGACCTTCCAAACGTATTTAATGCAGAGTGTTTCGACATGTAATATCTCCAGTATAAAAAAAGTTATTATGAATTACTTATGGGCGTATACACAAATTTAAAGACTAGAGCTTATCAATCCACTCTTTAATCAAATTAATTCCAGCCTCATCCGCTAGAGCACGACCTGATTCTGGCATCATAATACCCGGATCCAGTGACTCCATTCTATACAGCATTATGGATTCATTAGAATGACCAGGCACAATAGAGTATTTTAAATTGCCACTTGCGCGACCAGCAGCAACTGGTTTTTTGTATATTCCTAGCTGCTCTTCATCCTTTTCAATTAAATTTAAATATAAACCAGTAGTATCAGCCGAGCCCCCCGGGATATGGCAGTGACCACAATTAATATCAAGATATGCTCTCGCCCGATCATTAAGAGATGCATTGACATCTTCGTAGCTCTCTATGGGCTTTGAATCAAGCTTTTTATCAATCCATCCTAATGCTGCCCAATAAAGCAATTGATTCATTTCCCCTGATTTATAACTTAAGGCTTTATTCATGTTTCGTGCTTTTGGGCCAATAGGAGTCATCACTTTATTGATTTGATGGCATTCTTTGCATTGATTTTGATTAGGAGCTCGATATCTAACATCCACCATTTTACCTGTTGAGTCTGTAAAGGTAGTTGGGATAGTTGCGCCTGCTATCGCTCTTTTTGCATCTGTTTGATCCTCATTCCATACATAACTAATCGCTTTCCAGCCTTCTTTAGTATTAATCAAGAGTCTCGTTTCAAGTAACTGCTGATTCATTGAGCTATTTATATTTAAGTAAGCGAAGGTTTTAATTAGAGTAGAACCTACTGGAAAAATAAAAACCTTATCTTTTACATAGCCTAATTTTTCTCCTTCAGGAACATATACAAATCGAAGTTTGTCAGTTTGATCGGAGAACAAAGGATTTACAAGAGAGTAAGGGTGCACGCCCTCAGATGGAATTTGCTTTTGCATATCCTGAAAAAAACCAAATTCAGATAAAAATTTAGGCGCTTGAGAAAAATTGCCAAGATTCAAAGTATTTACAGCATGTGCTTGGGATGCAAAAAAAACCAAGGAAATAACCAGCAAGAAAGATTGTTTAAAAAGTTTCATCAAACTCTACCTTTGCAAGTGGCGAAATTTCTCCATCAAATTCATTTATATCTAAGGTTGCAGGATCTAAAAAGGGGACCATAAATCCAATAGGCTTGATTGCTAGGAAAGTAGCATCCCCATTGTTGCTGATGACCATTCTTTCATCTTCTGGTTGACCAAAAATAAGCTGTGAAATTGGAAGTAAGCCATCCCAAAAGATATCAGGCATATTGCCTTCGGAAAGCTCAAAAAGTATTTCAGCTAACTCTCCTTTGCTTGTATCAGGGTTGTATCCAGTTGGACCAAATTTATTGCCATGGATCTGAATAGATTTTGGGTGAGGGTAGTATGCTTCATCATCTGTTTCATTGCCGTATGTTACAACTGCAATGTTAACCGTATCATTTTCACCAATTTCATTATTAAAAATTTCTACATCTGAATTTGCTTGAATAATAATTCCTGTGCCCCTTGGAACCTCGCCTACGATGTTTCCTTCTGGAGCAAAGTTATCAGTGTTATTTCCAACAGAGCGATTATTAAATACTCTTACATGATGCCCGCCTTGCTGAGGTAAGCCAGGTAAATCAAAAACTAATATTCCACCAGTGTTATTGGTAGCAATATTATTAAAAACATCTGCATAGTAAGAATTTTCAATCTCAATCCCAGCGACATTAAATTCAGCCCTACTATTACGAACAATAATATTTTTTGATTGCCCTACATAGATTCCTGCATCAGATGCACCTATTGCCACACATCCATCAATCAATACATTGGTTGATTCCACCGGATATAGACCATAGGCGCCATTTTCTGGGCTGGGTCCATTTGTCCATTCAGTTTTTACCCTCAAGAACTTGATGTTGGTAACGCCTTTAACTTTAATTGCATCGCCTTTAGCATTTTGTATAGAGAAATCTTGAAGAGTTACATTATCTGAAGTAACGCTAAGTCCTTGGGCACCACTTTGTTGGTCGGCGAAGTTAAGAACAGTTTGATCCATCCCTTCTCCCTCAACCTGTACTCCCTCAACATCGAGCGATAGAGAGTCTTGAAGATTATATGTGCCTGATGTGAGTCTAATGACATCGCCTGGTTCGGCTAAAATAAATGCCTCTTGAATTTCCTCATAAGCATTTTCCGATGGTTGAATAATCTGAACAGCAGAGAATAGGGAGCTACTAAAAAATAATAACCCAGCAATAATTTGATTAGATAGCTTGAGGAATTTCACCAAATTTTTCTAAAGGTTTTTCGAGCTCATTCCAGTCACATTCAAAATCATCTGGAGCATTTTCATACTCTAGTAATCCCAGCGCCTCAAATTTTGGTCTAACCTTATCTGTTAATAAGCCTATTCTTGAAAGATTAGGCATAATTCTTGAGAACAAGAAATTTCTGAAAGTTGTATTAGCTGAGGTTGATAAGGCAAATTCTCTAGCCTCATCTTCAGACATTTTTAAGTATTTTTGCATTGCTTTTGTATTGATGAGCCTTTCTCTTGAAATGACGCATGCTTCGTATGCAAATTCTGCTCTATCTTCAATTTCTTCTGGAGCAAGGGTTTTAATAAAGTCTTCTAAGTAATTAATTCCAAAAGTAACATGTCTTGCTTCGTCTCGAATTACATAATGAAGTAGTTGAGTTAAAAGGGGGTCTTTTGAGAGACCTTTAAGCATCTGGAAGGCAGCAAGAGCTAGACCTTCTATGATAATCTGCATACCAATGAATTTAAGGTCCCATCTTTCATCAGTAAGAATTTTATCCAACAACAACTTTAGATTTTTGTTAATAGGGTAGTGCATGCCTATTTTTTCTTGAAGATATCTATTGAAAACTTCAACATGTCTAGCTTCATCAAACGTTTGAGATGCAGCATATAATTTAGCATTGTAAGTAGGGGCACATGAGGTCAGTTGAGACGCAACAAGCAGAGCTCCTTGCTCACCATGGAGAAATTGACTTAATAATTCAGCTGTGTCGTGACGATCAAATTCAATTTTTTCTTCTTCACTTAAATTTTCATATGCCTCAATAGTTTCATGGGGAAGCTGCTCATCAGCTTCAACAAGTCTTTCATCAGCAGGATGGGTGTAATCCCAATTTAGATCGATAGAGCCATTCCAGTTTAATTCTTTTCCAAGCTCATAAAGCTTCTTAATTCTGTTGTCAGCAACTGTATAATCCCAATTATATGCTCCTGTTAATGGGGTATTAAATATCTCCGCAACATCCTCTACTTGATCAGGTGTAAGATTTAATTCATTTTCCACAGCCAAATTATCAAAAGTTAGAATCTCTTTTGGTGGACCGTCTGTTTTAGTAATTTTCATATTCCCCTCTACAATTTTTTTATGTTTACAGTGTAAACATTATTAATTATATTCCTTTTTTTAATCATTGAAAAGTTCTGTCAATTTATCAAGCAAAGCTTCTGCTAATTCCTCGGCTCTATTAATGGTGATTGATTTATCATAGTATTTAGTCACGTCATGGCCAATGCCAATTGCGAGCAGCTCTACATTACTCTGAGTTTCAATAGAAGAAATAATTTGGCGTAAGTGATTATCTAAAAAATTACTATGGTTCGTAGATAGGGTGCTATCGTCTACAGGTGCTCCATCAGAGATAACTATCAAAATTTTTCTTTCCTCGTTACGCTTACTTAATCTTTGATGTGCCCAAGCCAAAGCTTCGCCATCTACATTTTCCTTTAATAAACCTTCTCGCAGCATTATCCCGAAGCTCTTTCTTGCCTTTCTAAAATTTTCATCGGCTGATTTAAAAATAATATGCCGCAAATCATTTAAGCGACCTGGATTTGGAGGACTGCCTTGATTGACCCAAGCTTTTCTTGAATCACCTCCCTTCCAGTGCTTGGTCGTAAATCCCAATAACTCTGTTTTTACGTAACACCTCTCTAAAGTACTTCCAATAATATCTCCACAAATTGCTGCCAAAGTCATCGATCGACCTCTCATAGAGCCTGAGCTATCTATTAATAAAGAGACGATGGTATCTTTAAATTTACTTTCACTTTCTTGCTTGAAGCTCAATGGATCTCCAGGTCGAGTAATAACTCTGTGTAACTGAGACATGTCTAGCAAACCCTCCTCAAGGTTATAGTGCCAACTTCTATTTTGTTGAGCTTGAAGCAGTCTTTGCAATCTATTTGCTAATTTTCCAATCGTTGTTTGGTGGGGGGCAATTAGCTGATCTAATTGCATTCTTAATCTTTGAGACTCTTCAGGAGTTGCTAACTCAATAGCATTTATAACTTCGTCAAATTGAGTAGTAAAAATTTTATAGTCTTCATAAGAAGTGTGATCTATGTCTTCATTAAAATTTCTTGTTAAGTCTATCTCTTCATCAATAGACATTGAATCAATGGGTGCCTGAGCTTCTTTAAGCATTTCGGTGTCTTCTCCAGCTTCTCCCTCTTCTTTAGATTCCATACTTTGTTCTTGAAAATCATCTTCAGATTCTTGTTGCTGCTCACTAGAATCTTGAGTGTCTTCTGGCGCCGGATCATCTTCAATTGATTCTTGATCGCCTTTTATTTCTGGTTCATGCATCAAATCTAAATCTCTCATGAGATCTATCGCAATAGATTGAAAATCTTCTTGAGAGTTTTGAGCTGCAATCAATCTTTTGCCAACATCATCAATGTTAACGGGGATAGATGAAAGAAAAGCATTTACAATACTTTTGCTGTCTTCTTGCAATATTTCACCATTGAGTTGTTTTAACCAAAGATTTACAGCCAATGGATTTAATGAAGATACCTTATTATCTATTCCTTTTTTTGCTTGGGTGTTCAGATAAGCATTTAAGTTAATTTTAGCACCAGGAAATTTATTACCCCCAACCATCTCCACTCTAGAGAGCTCTAGCTCAGCATAGAAATCTCTAGCAATCTTTGGCATCTTCAAAGATGGATGCTTTTTATGAAAAGCATGCCAAAATGCTTGAAAATCTCCTTCACCTCTCCAGGCATCGATTTGGGAAGATGATCTGGGTGGATAGTGCAATGAAATTTGAGATGAAGATGGTGGACGACTGGAAGCCTGTGAGGTGCTTTCTAAGTTTTTGTTTTTTGACACAGCTCTAGCAGTTGAAAGAGCAGCTTGCTTAAATTCTTCTCGATTCTTAACCCAGCTCATTAATTATGATTCAGGATTATGACTTTCTAAAAGATCTTCTCCAAAACATCTTTGAAAATACTCAGCCACAATTGGCCTCTCAGCTTCATCACATTTATTCAGAAATGTTAATCTAAATGAGTGCTTTATATCATTAAAAATAATGTAATTTTGCGCCCAAGTTATTACTGTTCTTGGCGACATAAGCGTTGAAATGTCCTCATTAATAAAACCTTGCCTGGTTAAATCTGCTAACTGAATCATACTTTTTATAAGAGCCTTATCTTTTGCAGATTTTAGTTGAGGAACTTTTCCGCTAATAACACTCAGCTCATGAGAGCGCTCTAAATAATTGAGTGTTGAAAGTATATGCCATCGGTCCATCTGACCTTGGTTGATTTGTTGAGTTCCATGATACAGACCAGTTACATCTCCCATACCAACAGTATTAGTTGTAGCAAAGAGTCTGAAGCTATTATGTGGAGTAATAACTTGGTTTTGATCAAGGAGTGTTAATTTACCATCAACCTCAAGTATTCTTTGAATGACAAACATTACATCAGGCCTGCCTGCATCATATTCATCAAATACTAATGCCACAGGATTCTGAATTGACCAAGGCAGAATTCCCTCTTTAAATTCAGTGACTTGTTTTTCATCTTTTAAAACAATTGCATCTTTACCAAGTAGGTCAATTCTACTGATATGACTATCAAGGTTTATTCTGATACAGGGCCAATTGAGTCTAGCAGCAATTTGTTCAATATGTGTGGATTTACCAGTGCCATGATATCCTTGAATCATTACTCTCCGATCATGCTCAAAGCCTGCTAAAATTGCCAGCGTAGTATCTTTATCAAAGATGTAAGTTTCATCAATTTCTGGAACCCATTGTGTTTTTTCTTTAAAACCTCGAACTTTGAGATCAGAATCAATTCCAAAGGTTTTTTGCACGTTGAATGTTTTGTCGGGCCTCACTGGAAGGCCTATTCTTTCAGAATCTATCATTTAAAAATAATTTTATATTTCTAGGAATGCATATGCTAACTTTTGAGAGGATAAAGTTCTAGTTTTATTTGAATCAATGTAAGATAAATTTTTATTTAATACACTTATATATTGATGAGCAAAGCCTTAAAAAATACCCTTGAATTATTTAACTTAACTAGAATAGATAGAGATTTATATTCTTGGACCGGTCAAAGCGTTGGTTTCCAAAGAATTTTTGGCGGCCAAATTATGGCTCAATGCTTAATTGCAGGTTATCAAACAGTAGAGAAAGGGAGAATGGTGCATTCTTTTCATTCTTATTTTCTTAGACCTGGTGATTTCAAGCAAAATATTATTTTCGAGGTAGATCGAATTAGAGACGGTAAAAGTTTTACTACTAGAAGGGTGAACGCAATTCAAAATGGAGAAGCAATTTTTAGCTGCTCTATTTCTTTCCAAAAAAGGGAAAAAGGTTTGAAGCATCAAATCAAAATGCCAAAAATACAGGGACCAGAAAAATTAAAGAGTGACTTGGAGCTAAGAAAAGACTTGCAATCAAAAATACCTAAAGACTATCTACCCATGTGGCTGAGAGAACGGGAAATTGAAACCAGGCAAGTTGAACCTGTCGATTTGTTGAAAGCTGAAAAACTCCCCCCATTCAGGAGCACCTGGATGAAACCAACTGGAAAACTGCCATCTGATGAAAGAATTCATCAAGCATTATTATTGTATGTTTCTGATATGGGCTTGCTTGGTGCTGCAGTTAATCCTCACGAGGTAAATTTTATGTCTAAAAAATTTCAAAGTGCCAGTTTAGATCATGTTATGTGGTTTCATGGAAAAGTTAATTTTAATAATTGGGTTTTACATCACATGCATAGCCCCATATCACAAAATGCTAGAGGATTTTCTCGAGGTTCAATTTATACAAAAGCAGGCAAATTAATCGCATCAACCGCGCAAGAGGGATTAATGCGTATCTGGGATTAATTAACATTTTTATGTTATTTGCTACAAGAGCTATTTTTAAGTTTTTTCTTATCATAGCTTTGATTATTTTTCCAAAAATTATTAACGCTGATGAAATCAAAATATTCGTAGCTGAAAATATCCTGACCCTTAATTCACGAAATGATTCTGTTGAGGCTGTTGCCACCCAAGGATCAAAAATTATAAACCTTGGCTCAAAAGAAGAACTAACCTCAATTTACCCAAATGCAGGTTTAATAATTAACTATGAAAATGCGACTCTAGTTCCAGGTTTTATTGAGCATCATATCCATCCGTTTTTAGCTGCAGTAACAATGAATTCTGAGATTTTAGCTATTGAGGATTGGCACTTACCTGGGAAAACTTCTAACGGCGTTCGAGATAGAGCAAGCTACTTGTCTAATTTAAATAAAATTGAGAAAAATTATCCAGCAAATCAACCATTGATTTCTTGGGGATTTCATCACTATTTTCATGGAAAATTAACCAAACATGATTTAGATAATATTTCTTCAACGAGACCCATTATTATTATTCATAGATCTTTTCACGAATTTATTTTAAATACTCCAGCAATGAAACTATTGGGGATAAATAAAGAGGCATTTAATGATCTTGAAGAGGGTAATCATTTAGCCAATTTTGATGACGGTCATTTTTCTGAGAGAGGGGCGATTATTGTTTTGCCTAAATTAATGCAAGTATTAGCTTCGCCAACAGCATTAATGCAAGGTCTCCAAAAGACAAGGGATTATTTGCACAGTAATGGAATAACCGTTATTGCTAACCCAGGCTCAATGTATAACAAGGATCTACAAACAGCAAAGAATCTTATATTTGGAAATGAAGATTCGCCTTTTGAATCATATTTTTTTCCAAGCGCGTTAAACTTATCTGAGCAGTTTAAGCTTGACGAAGTTTTGGGTGCTGCAAAAGAGCAAACAACCTGGGGTAATGGTAAATTAAAGTATTTGCCTATGCATATTAAGCTATTTGCTGATGGCGCTATGTATTCGCAAAATATGGTAATGCGAGATGGTTATATTGATAATCATGAGGGTTCATGGTTGATGAGCCTGGATACTTTTGAGAGTCTCTTTAAGGTTTTTTGGGATGATGGATATCAAATTCACATTCATCAGAATGGAGATGCAGGTTTGGATAGATTGCTTGCAACCTTAAAGAAGAACTTAGATATCAATCCTAGAACCGATCATCGAACAACAGTAGTTCATTTTGGATTTTCAGCAAAAGATCAATTAGAGCAAATGAAAAAATTAGGTGTAGTGGTAAGTGCAAATCCTTACTATGTTACAGCTCTTTCTGATTTATACAGCAGAAAAGGAGTTGGGTACGAACGCTCTCAAGAAATGGTTAGATTGGGTGATGCAATAAAAGCAGGTATTAAGGTAGCGCTTCATTCTGACATGCCTATGGCTCCTGCATCTCCATTGATGTTGATGCATGCAGCAGTAAATAGAGATAATTTTGCAGGAAAAGTTGCCGGACCCAATCAGAGAATTAGTAAAATTGAAGCATTGAGAGCTGTTACAATAAATTCAGCATATGTTTTGAGATTGGAGAAAATGTATGGATCAATAGAAGTAGGTAAATATGCAAACTTTACTGCTCTAAATAAAAACCCCTTAATGGTTCAAAATCGCGAAATAAAGAATATTGAAATTCTTGGTACAGTTATCAAAGGTGATGCAATGCCCTTAAACTAATTTTCTTTTGATATATATTTAGTAATACATAGATACCTGAAGCTATAGCTAAATTTATAAAAAGCTTGTTATAGTTATTTTTTTAAAATATTAATTCCAAATATGTTATCTATTTTCAAAAAAAAATTATTCGCTGATATTTCAGGAGTAGCTGAAGACATGCCACCTCATGTATCTGCAGTTCTATGCTTAATGATTGAAATTGCAAGAATGGATGGAAAAATAGATGATCATGAAATAGATGAAATTAAAAACTTCTATTTAGATTTATATCCAGATGGTAATTTCACTGAAGCATTTGAAGAGCTAAAAGATTGGACAAGTCACAAAGAGTCCTTCAATCCTTTTATCAATATTATTAACAGTAATTGCACCAAAAGAATGAAAATAGAAATTTTGTCAAATATCTGGGATGTTATTTTATCTGATGATAATGTTGATCAATATGAGAATTCTCTTTTTATGAAGATAGGTGAAATGCTTTTAATTAGCCAGGAAGAGCTTGCAAAAATTCAATCTTAATTAAGAGGCCAATCGCAAGTGATCTAATAGGTCGCTCTCGAATTGACGAAGGATCTCTGGCTCAATCAAATGCCTCATGTCATCAATAATTTTTAGATTGCTGTTCGGTATTAATTTGTGCATCTTATATGCATTCTTTAAGCGAATCATTGGATCATGTTTACCATGAATAATTAAAGTTGGTGCTTTAATTTTCTGAATTTTTTTTAGTCTATCTTTTGAAGCCAATATTGATAGTAGTTGCCTTGCATACCCAGAGCCATCCTGAGCACGATTTAAATTTTGAATTGTTTCTTCTCTAAATTCTGGAGTATCTACAACTCGACCCTTCATTCCAATTAAGGAAACGATTTTAATTTCTCTTTTGATCACATCTTCAACCGAGGCATTAGGATTTTTTGATCTTTCTAGCATGAGCTTTCTCACTGGTTTTGTTGGAGCATTTATTGGACTTGGCGTTGAAGCTGTTGAAGCAATCAAGGTAAAAGATTTAACTTTTTGTGGATATTGAGCGCTTATAATTTGTGCAATCATTCCGCCCATTGAAGTGCCTAATACATGCGCCTCGTTAATGTTTAATTGCTCAAGCAACTTTATACCATCATCAGCCATATCATCAATTGTATATTCTGATTTAATAGGAATTCTTAAGAAGTACTTAATATAATCAAGAATAAAAGATGGTGTACCTAAAAATCGTGAAGATAGACCCACATCTCTATTGTCATAAGTTATGGGTCTGAAATTATGCGCTTGTAAAAAATTAATTAAATGAGGAGGCCAGTGCACAAGCTGAGCTCCCAGACCATGAACCATGAGTACAGGATCTCCGCTAACAGGACCATAGTCGCGATAAAAAATTTTTACCCCATTATTGTCAGCGAAACCCTCAGAATATCCTGCATTCTCAGTCATATATCTTTAAATTTTTTTTTAAAATATGTTTTTATACTAATGCACACTACAAATATTACCAACAATAGATAAGACTGTTATAGTCAACAAATATTTATGACCTTAAACGCAGTTTCAAATAAAGTTAGATCGGCATATGGCATAGGAGATTATGCAATTTGCTTATATTGGAGTGGGGTAGGACTATACCTTCTTTATTTTTATACCGATGTAGTAGGCATAACTCCTTTATTGGCAGGCTGGATATACGCACTTGGTATAGCCTGGGATGCAATTACAGACCCCTTCATGGGGTATCTTGCAGAGAGAACTCGAAGCAAAATGGGTAGCTATCGACCCTATATTTTTTACGGCGCAATTCCACTTGCCCTATCATTTGTTTTGCTTTTCTGGGTTCCTCCATTTGAGGGACTAATATTATTTGTTTTTTTATTAACAGTTAATTTATTACATAGAACATGCTTTACCATTGTTAGCGTCCCATATTCTTCTCTTACAGCTAGGATTACTGATGATAGTGATGAACGCACTAAGCTAACGACCGCACGAATGATTGGAGCTTCCTTTGGCACTCTTTCAGTTTCAGCTCTTGGCTTCCCAATTGTTTTATGGTTTGGGGGCGGTGATGAGGCAATTGGCTTCATTTTTTTTGGAATGGTTTGTGGGCTTACAGCCATTCTAGTCTTAAGTATTACCGTGCGATTTGTAAAGGAAAGAGAATTCAATTTTAGCCCAACTCAGATACCAAGTTTTTCGAAGGTTTCAAAATCAGTTGCAAAAAATTATCCATTTTGGATTGTGTTTGGATCAATTTTAATTCTTGGATCTACTTCCATAATGTTTAATAACAACTTAATTTATTTTGTTAAGTATTCCTTAGATCTTCATGAATATCAGGGCTTAATTTTAGGTGTTAGTAGCGGAGCAGCACTCTTAGCTATTCCTTTTTGGGCATATGCAGCACTAAAAATTGGTAAGAGAAATTCATGGATGGCTGCAATGTCACTATTGCTAGTTGGATTTTTAGTTTTTTATTTTTACCCAATTACTTCACTAAATGAGTTGCTACTTCTGTTGGGGTTTATTGGGATCGGTAACGGCGCAACTGGTGTTTTATTTTGGTCAATGCTTCCAGATACCATTGAGTATGGTGAGTGGAAAACAGGAGTTCGAACAGAGTCCTCTTTATATGGTTTCATGACTTTTGCTCAAAAAGGAGCAATAGCATTCGCGGCTATTCTTTTGGGCATGGCATTAACTCAAATTGGTTTTGAGCCAAATCAAATTCAATCTGAGGAAACGCTATTTAGATTAAAATTCATTATGACCTGGATACCTTTAACAGGAATTTTCATTAGTTTTGTATTAGTTTCTTTTTATCCCATAGACAAGAGCTTTCATCAGAAACTAATTAATGAAATTGAGTCAAGAAAAATAAGTAATGCGTAAAATTAATTGGGGAATCATTGGGCCTGGTTCTATTGCGAATGCATTTTCCCATTCAATTAAAGCTACAACAAACTCCCAATTAGTTAGCGTTTTTGGAAGAAATGCTGAAAAAACAGATAGTTTTGCAAGTAAGTTTAATATTGATGGATGTCATCAATTGAATGATTTCATTTCCTCTAAGGAGATAGATGCTGTTTACATTGCCACACCTCACAGTGAGCACTTTATTTATGTTCTAGAGGCCATAAAGAATGGCAAACATGTTCTTTGTGAAAAACCACTTACAATGAATGCTTATGAGAGCATGATTTTGTTAGATCTTGCCAATTCCAAAAATATTTTTTTGATGGAAGCTTTTATGTATAGAGTGCATCCTCAAACCAAGAATATTTTAGATAATCTAGATTATCTTTCTGATGTGAAAGAAAAAGTATCTATCGAAGCTTCTTTTGGGTTTAATGCCGATGTCTCAGAAACACATAGACTCCGCAACCCTATTTTAGGCGGAGGAGCAATATTAGATGTTGGGTGCTATCCATTAACAATGGCTAAGCTAATAGCAGGTCATATACAGGGCTTGGATTTTGCTGAACCTAAAAATTTTTCTGCTACTGGCCAAATTGACAAAACTGGTGTTGATTTGCAGTCACACGCACAATTAATTTTTTCTGAATCAATTGAAGCGAAAATAATTTGCGCTATCAATGAAGATTTTGTAAACAATCTTGTGATCACTCGTGGCAAACACTCTATTACAGTTGAAGACCCATGGCATTGTGGGCAATTTAAAGAGGGGCATTCATCAATCCTGCTTTTAGATGAAGGCACTTTTAACAATGAGATTAGTTTCATTGACGACATTGGATTATTTACAAGAGAAATAGAGCATGCTTCAAACTGCATTTTGGAACAAAAAATTGAGTCATTATTTATTTCTCATGCTGAAACTCAGAGTAATATGTTTTGGTTAGATAGATGGCGAAATGAAATAGGTATCGAATGCCCGAGAAGTTTTGTTCAAAATTCTCCAATATTTAAATCACAGGCATACTTATATCAAGACCCTAAGCTTCATAGTATTGATCTGCTTGGTCTTGATAAAGCTGGCTCAAGACTAGCAATAGGTTGTGACAATCAAACTTCCGATTTACATGCGTTTACGATGTTCGATCATTTTTATGGGTCCGGAGGGAGAATTTTTGATACCGCCTATATCTACAATTATGGAATGGGCGATAAATATCTAGGTGATTGGATACATGCAAGACAGGTTGAAGAAGATGTAGTGGTGCTGGGTAAAGCAGCTCATACGCCAGAATGTGATCCAAAGTATATCCGTCCGCAAGTTCTGGAGTCCTTAGAGCGCTTGCAGATTTCTCAGCTTGATATTTTTTGTTTACATAGAGATAACCCAGATATTCCAGTTGGAGAATTTGTTGATGCGTTGTCTGAAATTAAAAATGAAGGCTTAATTAATTTAATAGGTGCGTCAAATTGGGAAATGGAAAGATTCTCCCAAGCACGTAATTACGCAGTTAAAAAGGGTAGAGAGCCTTTTTCTGTTCTGAGTAATAATTTTAGCTTGGCTGAGATGATTGAACCGGTTTGGCCTGGTTGTGTTGGTGTAAACGATAATTTTTTAAAATATCTTATCGAAGAGGAGATTATGTTATTCCCTTGGTCTTCGCAAGCTAGAGGGTTCTTTATAAAAAAGAAAAAGATTATATCCAGCGAACACTTTTCAAACCCTACTCTTGATGAAGAAATGAGAGTTTGGCACTATGAAAAAAATTTAAAAAGAAGGCAAGCCTGCTTTGACTTGGCAGATGAAAGGAATGTTCAGCCAATTCAAATAGCTTTAGCTTATGTATTGCACAAATCGAATTTGGTCTTTCCATTGATTGGGCCAAGATCGATTTCTGAATCTAATAGTTCGATTCAAGCAACTCATATTGAATTAACTACTACAGAACTTCAAGCGCTTGCTCAAGATTGATAGTAGTTTCTAAATAAATATCCTCTGAGGAAGACCCAATTAGAATCTTGTATGCACCGCCTTTTATTTTCCAAGCATTAGCTTCTACCGACCAGTAGGAGAAATTTCTAGGCCCAAGCTGAATTTCAAAATTTTTAACTTCATTTGCTTTTATTTCTGCTTTCATAAAACCCTGCAAGGTTTTACAAGGTTCGTCAGCAAGAGGATTGGTATAGCCAACATAACATTGAGCTATTTCTTGGCCCAAAATATTTCCGATATTTTTTACTTCGAATCTACATGAGACAATAAAATCTTTGCGTAATGATACTTCTAAATTTTGATATTTAAAATTTGTATAAGACAATCCATGACCAAAACAAAATAACGGCTTGATTAATTTTTTCTCATACCATCTATATCCAACTAAAAGTTTTTCATGATAGTTCATTTGTAAGTCAATTCCAGGATAGAATTGGTAAGCAGGTGTATCCTCTATTTTTGCAGGGAAAGTTGTTGCTAACTTGCCTGATGGATTAACTTCTCCAAATAAAATATCAACCAAAGCATTTCCAAATTCTTGACCAGCAAACCATGTTTGCACTATAGCACTTGCTTTATGTGCCCAGGGCATATGAATTGGAGAGCCGGTATTAAGAATGACAATTGTATTTTGATTAGCTTCTAATATAGCCTCAATTAATTTATTTTGATTAACAGGCAAATTGAAATCAGCTCGATCATTCCCTTCTGTTTCCCAATCTGAATTAGTGCCAACAATCAAAAGAACTTTATCAGCATTTGAGGCAGCATCAATAGACTCTTTAAATATGTCCACTTCATCAGGAGCTTGACAGCCTATATAAACTGCAGGAAAACTCCCCTCAAAATGATATTGGACTTCAATTCTATATGTTTCTCCTCTTTTAAAATTTATAACTCCTTTTTTAGATGCAGAACCGAAAGTAAAAAATGCTTCACCAGGATCTGTGTTAGTCCAATTGTCAATTAGCTCACTATCATTAATAAGTAAGCGACATTTTCCAATACCAAAAATTTCAAATTCATGAGAACCGGAAATATCTGGTGTATATTCGCAAGAAAATTTCACGGAAATATTTGACCTACCTTCTTTTGAAATTACATCTTTAGCAAAGCCTTCAAAAACCCAAAACTTACTTCCTGTAAGGTATTCGGAAAGAATTAAGTTTTCGCCAAATTTATTTCCATCAAAATACTCCACCAAGAATCCGCTGTTATCTTTCATTAGTTTTTCATTTATCTTTGGGAGATATTTATGTGTATGGCAGCCCTTTGAGTATAGAATTTCTGTTTTGGATCCTAGCTTTTCTTGTATTGCAGCAAGTGGATGAATTTGATAGTGCGGTCTTAAACTGGCGCTTCCTCCGCCAATTATTTGTGCTTCTTTGGCATTAGGCCCAATAACTGCTAATTTTTTAATATCTTTCTTAAGAGGCAACAAACTTTCATTTTTAAGTAGAACCATCCCATCAGCTGCTGCTTTTCTTAACAGCGATCTGTGTTCTGGCCGATCAATAGCTTCTTCATTTTTTATTTCTGGTTCTTGAAAGCGATTTGAGAATTCAGCCACAGTTAAAATTCTCTTAACCTTATCGTCAATCAATTCCTCAGAAACTTTTTTAGCTTCAATGGCGTCAATTAACTTTTTGCCCCAAACATTGCTAGGTCCAGGCATTTCAAGATCTAAGCCACCATTTGCATTTTCAACAGTTTCAAGTGCCGCCCCCCAATCACTAACGACGTAACCATCAAACTTCCATTCTTCTTTAAGTATATTGATTAGCAATTCTTGATGAGAGCTACAAAAGATATTATTTAATTTGTTGTATGCACTCATTACAACTTTTGCATTACCCTCTTTGATACCCATTTCAAATGGAAGCAAATAAATCTCTCTTAAAGTTTGCTCATCTATATTTGAGCTTACTGAATGACGCTCATACTCAGTATCATTCCCAACAAAATGTTTTAAGCAAGCGGCTACTTTTTTAGATTGAACACCTTGAACATAATTGCTAGCAATTTTTCCAGTTAAAAGAGGGTCTTCTGAGAAACTTTCAAAATGTCTTCCACCCAAGGGGTGTCTATGAATGTTTATTGTTGGCCCAAGAAGAACATCTACATCTTTTGCTTGAGCCTCTTCGCCTAAAGCGACTCCAAGATTTTTAATCAAATTAAGATCCCATGTAGATCCTATTGATATTGCGCATGGAAAACATGCCGAAGATTTTCCAGAATTTGAGTCACCTCGAACGCCATTTGGGCCATCAGACATTTTGATGCTTGGAATATTTCTTTCATTAATTTTGCAGGTATACCAGGAATTAAAACCGCTTAATATTGAAATCTTTTCATCTAGAGTCAATGAAGCTATGATCTGATCTATATTTTTCATGTGTTAATCTTAATTCCTTTAAAGTTAAAATACACTCTTATATGTCATTAGAGTTCATCGCATTTTTTACAATACTATCTTTTTTAACCTCATTGCTTACATCTATTTTTAGCTTGGGAGGAGGGTTAATTATGCTTGTTGCATTAGCGCAGTTTTTTCCTCCCGCTCTTTTAATTCCACTTCATGGCTCAGTTCAGTTAACTAATAACTTCTCAAGGGTTTTTGTTTATAGAAATTTTTTCCAGTGGAATTTAATAAGAAATATTTTTTTCTCAACTTTCTTTGGAGCGTTTCTTGCTATCAACCTTTTTGGAAGTCTCTCAGATGAGATTTTACTGTTTTTCATTGCAGCAACCATTCTTTTTTTAACTTGGGCACCTTCAAATCACCCTCTCTTTTTAGCGTTGAAAAATGATCTATCATGCGGCTTTATATCTGGTTTTGCGGGTATCTTTGTTGGTGCTAATGGACCTTTAGTTACTGCTTGTCTAAGAACTAAAAATCTACAGCCAGAAATATTAATTGCAAATCACGGCGCAATAATGGTGTTTCAGCATCTAATAAAGATAATATTATTTTCATCTTTTTTTAGTTTTTCAATTCTCGATTATTTGGTTTTTTTAATTCTTATGGCCATTAGTGGTTATTTAGGAGCAGTTATAGCAAAAAGGTTAATTATAAAAATATCTATAAGTAAATTTGATTTAGTCTTAAAAGCTTTACTTACCTTATTATCTTTATTCTTAATAGTATAATTAATATGAAATAATCAATAATTTAAGCTTCTCCAAGGCAAATGAAAAAAAATTCTAATAATTCTTAAATAATATATGGATCAAATTTCAACAAATATTTTAGTTATAGGTGCTGGAGTAGTAGGTTTGGCAATATCTAGAAGATTAATGCTTGAAGGCAAAGAAGTAATTTTAATTGATAAAAATAAAAAAATTGCAGAAGAGGTTTCTGCAAGGAATTCAGGAGTAATTCATGCGGGATTTTATTACCCTCAAGGATCATTAAAATCTCAGTTATGTAATCTCGGAAATAAAATGCTTTATAAATACTGTAATGATAAGAATATCTATTCAAACAATACTGGAAAAATTGTAATTGGAAACACCGATCAAGATTTAAAAAAAATCAATCAATATATTTCTAATACAGAACATTATGGCGGCAAACCTCTTATATTTCTCAAGTCAGAGCAAATTAGAGAAATGGAACCAAATGTTGTAGCTGAATTTGGGATGTTATCAAAAGAAACTGGAGTAATAGATGTTCATGAATATGCTGAATCACTTGCTAATGATTTTGAATCAGGGGGAGGCTATCTTTCAAAAAACTCAATGTTTAAAAGTTTAAAGAAAAAAAATAATAAATTTATTTCTAGCATTAGAACAGGAGAAGAAGAATTCGAAATTATATCTGAATATATTATTTTTTCAGCTGGACTGAGTTCAGGAGACATCCTTTCTGAGAAAAATTTTGATCAAGAGGTAAATGGAATTAAAAAATTAAATTTTACAAAAGGACATTATTTTAAGCTTAAAGGTAAATCTCCATTCAATCACTTAATTTATCCCATGCCAACAAAATTAGGTCTTGGCATTCATGCGGGATTTGATATAGATGGCACTGTTAGGTTTGGTCCTGATACAGAGGTTGTTGATACTATTTCTTATGATTTTAAGCCAGAAATGAAGACAAAGTTCTTAGATGCTATTCAAAAATACTATCCTGGAATTTCAGATGATAGCATTGAAGAAGATTATGTTGGAATAAGGCCTAAAATTCAGACCTCTGAAGAACCCTTCGCTGATTTTTCAATTTTAACAAAATTGGATCATCACATAGACAACATGATATTTTTACAAGGCATAGAAAGCCCTGGTCTTACATGTTCTTTAGCTCTAGCTGAAATGATAAGCAATAATATTGAAAATTTAGCCTAAATCACAAAAAACTATATTAGTGCTATATCATATGTAACTAATTTATATCAATAATTAATAAATAAGACTTAATGGGCTCAAATAATTCTTTATATTCTCCTTTACTTAAAATTATTCATTCAAACTTATTAAGTTTTATCATTGTTTTGCTCCTAATGGTTGCTTCTGCAGCCATTCAATCAACTGCAGTTTTTAGCTTTATACCACTGGTTGATATCCTATTAAATCAAGACCCAATAAATCAAAGCGGAATTACTCGATTTTTCGGTGAAATTTTTAATAGATATGATCTTCCAGTGTCAGTTTTTTCCTTTGGCATACTGTTTTTAGCTATGACTTTTCTAAAAAGTCTTTTTTTACTTTTTGAAACTTATATAAGAAGTAAATTAATTTTTAAAATTATCAAAGACTTGACCATCGATCAGTTCAATGCGTTTTTAAATACTTCATGGAGATTTTATTCTGATAAAGATTTTGGCCTTATATCAAACACTATGACCAAAGAAACTGAAAAAGTCACCATTGGTTTTGAATCAATAGCTGCCTTAATTGCTGGTGGTTTGACGATTCTTTTTTATCTAGGTATTTTGTTTTTTCTCTCAGTTCAACTTACTGTTATGGTGGTCATCCTTGCATGTCTTATTCTTGTGCCTATATCATTAATTAGCGACAAGTTTGTATATTACCTTAGGCGTAAACACACATCAGCAAGTAATTTTTTGCAAAGTAGTATTCTGAATTCATTAAATGCAATCAAACTAATTATTGGATATAACAAAAGAAAAGAGACCGCAACATTAATTGTTCCAGCAATTGAAACAGTTGCAAGTTCATCGTTGAAGTTTACCCTTATAAGATTCTTTTTTACTTTAATTAATGAGCCGCTAGTCATTATCCTGGCACTTGCAACTATTTTATTGGGTCAAGGGTATCTAAATATCCCAGTTGCTGAGTTAGTTGTATTTTTATTTGTAGTAAATAGAACTGCGGTGCTTGCATCTACTCTCATAGCTAATAACAATGGATTTGTAGCAGCTATACCATCCTTTGAGCAAATTTATGCTTTAAAAAATGAGGCTGTATCAAGTCAAGAGAATCAAAACCCCAAGATTATTCAACGTTTTAATAAGGAGATATTCATCTCTCAGTTAGATTTTTCTTATGGAGAACACCAAACTCTTAAAAATATCTCTATTTCAATTCAAAAAGGTAAGATGACCTCTATAGTTGGTCCGTCAGGTTCTGGTAAATCTACTCTTATAGATATATTAATGGGATATTATAAAATTAAAGTTGGATCAATCTCTATAGATGAAACACCATTTGAAAAAATAAATCTCAATTCCTGGAGAGACTTAATTGGTTACATTCCACAGCAACCTTTTCTTTTTAATGCTTCAATAAGAGATAACATTTTATGGGCCAATCCCAAAATTAAAAACGAAGATATAATTTCAGCTTGTAAATTAGCTCATGTACATGATTTTGTGATGGATATGAAAGATGGCTATGAGACTATTGTTGGAGAAAGAGGAATGAAGTTATCCGGCGGTCAGGCGCAAAGAATATGTTTGGCAAGAGCAATTGCTTCTCAGCCAGAAATCCTTATATTGGATGAAGCAACCAGCTCACTGGATAGTAATTCTGAGTCCCTCATCCAAGAATCAATTGAGAGTTTAAAAGGAGACATAACTATTATTTCAGTTGCCCATAGACTCTCTACAATTGTTAACTCAAATCATATTTATTACCTTGAAGAAGGATGTTTAATAGAAGATGGAACATTTAAAGATCTTATGATTAAAAAGGGCAAGTTTTATACAGCTGCTAAATTGCAGGGTATGTAAGACTTCAAACTTAATGAAGTTATTTTTGAATGAAAATCCCAAATAAAATTTTTACTGTTCATATAGATGTTTTTTATGGACTAGAATTTTTTCAACAATCTCTTCATAACATTCGTAATCAAACTTATTCAGATTTAGAAATTATCATTTCCAATAATGGCGCATTGCCAGAAATTCAAGATTTTATTAGAGAACAAGCTCAAATTGACTCAAGAATCAAAGTTATTAATTATCAACAGAATATTTTTGATTTTAAGGATCCTGAATTAAAGACATATATTATTTGCAATGATGCGTTGGATGTAGCGAAAGGAGAATTTTTTTATTATCAATCTTATGATGATTTAATGTCCTTGGATTATATTGAAAAAATGGTTAAGTTATTTAATGAAGATGAAAAATGTATGAGTGCAGCTGGCCTCCCTATTTCAATCTATGAAGATAATAGAGTTGGAGAGGAGGAGCTTCTCAACAGAACTACAAATTTAAGACCCCGAATGATTGATGGTGTTGAATTAGCTTTAGATACTATTCATGGTGGTAATTTTTTTTCAGCTCCGGGAACAATTTTTTCGTTTCGAACAAACTTTTTAAGAGAAAAAGGTGGGTTTCATAGATCAGTAGAATTTTCTCAGCTATATGGAATGGTCCCATTTGGAAAAACTGGATTTGATGAGACAGCTATATTTTATTGGAGAAGAGGAGATCATCAGCTCAACAAAATCCTTACTAATAATGGTTATGCTGGTGTGAACGAGCTATATGATCTTTTAGAGGATTTTGATATTTTTAATAGATGGCTAGAATTTGGACAGATTAATGCAATTAATGTTATCAATTATTGCAAGAGAGCTGTGTGTCATGATGCTGCCCAAAAATTTTTAATAAATTTGGCTGAGTTAAGATTTAAGGCTGTAATAGAAAATTTGAAGATAGTTTCTTTTAAATTATACTTTTGGCAGTCAATTCCTAAGGTTTTTTGGACCGCTAAAAAATACTTTATATTTACCTTGTATAAATCTATTAAGAAGATCATTTTATTCAGAGGAGAAAATAAATGAGCATGATTCATCAAAATATTGAAGGCAGCTTTCTGATTCGTAATAACATTTTTGATGATGAAAGAGGTTTATTTTTTGAAGCTATGAATCAGAAAATTCTTAACGATTTGAATGTGCCAAAAATTGAGCAAGTAAATATTTCTAAATCAAAATATGGAGTTTTTCGAGGATTTCATTATCAGGTTGAGAATGAACTAACTCAGTTTGTTACTTGCATTAAGGGTGAAGTTTTAGATTTTGGAATTGATCTACGAAAAGATTCTCCTACATTTGGAAATATAGTTAAGGCAAATCTTTCAGAAAAAAATTATCACACATTATTCTTGCCTCCTGGTGTTGCGCACGGTTTTTTAAGCATTTCAAATGAAAGTGTATTGTTATATCATGTGCATGGAAGCTATATCAAAGAACATGAAAGAGGTGTAAATTATCTTTCTTTAGATTTAGATTTGCCGTTTAAGCCAAAAATTATCAATAACAGAGATGCTTCTTGGCCAAATTTCGATAATTGCGAATACATATAAATATGAGGTTGTATCATGAAGTGTAGATTCTCTGGTAAAGACATTCCTATAGTTCATTCTTTTGGCATGCAGCCTCTTGCAAATGGCTTTTTACACTCTCCATCACCAGCAGATGAATACCATTTTGAAATGTCAGTTGCAGTAAACTTAGAAAATGGTCTTTTCCAGCTAGTTAATCAACCAGACCCATCTCAAATGTTTCATGAAAATTATGCTTTCTTTAGCCGTACATCGAATTTTATGAAATCACATTTTCAAGGAGTTGCTGAAGAGCTTAAGCAAATAGTTTCTGATGATGGCATTGCCACAGAGGACACTTTTGTAATTGAGGTTGGCTCAAATGACGGAGTAATGTTAGAGCACATGGTTAATGCTGGTATTAAGTCATTAGGCATTGAGCCTTCCTTAAATGTTGCTGAAGAATCTAATAAGTACGGTGTAGAAACCATAAGTAAATTTCTTTGTGCTGATCTTGCAAATGAGGTACTTCAATTAAAGGGCCCTGCAAATGTAGTTTATGCAGCCAATGTTTTTTGCCATATTCCAGACATAAATGATTTAGCAAAGTCTTGCTCAATCTTATTGAAAGATAATGGTTACCTTATTTTTGAGGATCCATATCTTGGCGATGTTCTTCAAAAGGTTTCTTATGATCAGATTTATGATGAACATGTATATCTTTTTAATTGTACGGCAGTAAAAGATGTTTTTCAGAAGTTTGGTTTGGAATTGTTTAATTGTAAACATCTTGATACTCATGGCGGTTCCATGCGTTATTACCTTAAAAAAACCTCTTCAGTAACAATTTCAGAGACTCTTTCTCAGCAAATTGAAATTGAAGAAAAATTGGGAATTAAAAAGTTAGAAACTTATGAAAAATTTAGTGAAAATTGTGAATTTGCTAAGTATGAATTCAAAAAAAGCTTAGAGGCATTCAAAGAACATAATAAAAAAATCGTTGGCTATGGAGCAACATCTAAAAGTACAACTATTTTAAACTATTGCGATGTAGGCTCAGATTTAATTGATTTTTTTGTTGATACTACGCCTATAAAGCAAAACACGTATTCACCTGGAAAGCATATTCCCGTTCTGCCATATTCGGAATTTATCCCACATCCTGAGGTTGCCGTTCTATTCGCTTGGAACCATAAAAAGGAGATAATGAACAAAGAAAAAGATTTCCAAGGAAAATGGATCACTCATTTATACGAAGAATTTTCAAAAAAGTAAAACTATAAATTTTTATGAGTATTTTTTTTGCAAATCCCAAAGCAGGCTTTAAGGATAAAAAAAATCAAATTTTAGAAAAAATTTCATCTTTTATAGATTCTGGTGAATATGTTCTTGGCTCTCAAGTTAAAGCATTTGAAGAAAAGTTTAATAAATTTTTAAATAATGATGGCTATTTTGTTTCTTGTGCTAATGGAACAGACGCAATAACTTTGGCGCTATTCGCGCATGACATTTCTTCAGGCTATGTTATTACTCCATCCCACACAGCACCTGCATCTATACTCGGAATAATTAATGCTGGATGCAAGCCATTATTTGTTGATGTTGATCCTGAAACAGCCCTTATTTGCATCAATGAAGTTGAAGAAAAACTTAGAAATAAGCCTAACATAAGAGCTATCTTGGCTGTTCATTTGTATGGTAATGGAATCAATATGCCCAAACTTAATAAAGTAGCTCGGTCCCACAATTGTATTGTTATAGAAGACTGTGCTCAGAGTGCTGGAACAAAAATTTTAGGCAAGTATGCTGGTACTTTCTCTGATGCTGGGACATTTAGCTTTTTCCCTACAAAAAATTTAGCTGCTCTAGGAGATGGAGGTGGGGTTTGGGTGTCCAATAAGAAATTACAAACTAAGATTGAATCATTAAGACAGTATGGTTGGAATAAAAATAGAGTAGTCAAAGTTGCAAACGGAATGAATTCTAGACTTGACGAGTTGCAAGCTGTAGTTTTGCAAATTCGTTTAAAGGATCTTAAAAGAGATATTCAAAAAAGACGCAACATAGCAAAAATATATGATTTAAATTTAAGGTCATATTTTGAGCGTCTTATATATCCTGATTTTCAATTTTGTTCATTCCACTTATATGTGGTCAAAGTTAAACACCGAAATAAATTAATGAATTATATGAAGAAGCACAATATCTTTTTAGGAATTCACTATACTCCCCCAAATCATCTCAATGGCCTATTAAGCAAATTTTCAGCAAAATTACCTATTACTGAATTGCTTTCTAAAGAGGTTGTTTCCTTGCCAATACATCCTGAATTAGATTCTAAAACACAGATAAAAATTATTAAAACCTTAAATAACTTTGAAGATACTCTCTAATAAAAATGTCCTAGTATTGGGTGCTTCAGGTCAATTAGGGAGTGAGCTTAAACGTCATCTTGGCAGCATCCCTTCGCATGTAACTTATTTAAGAAAATCTTTATGGGGAAAAGGCTTTAAGAATAAAAGAAATTGTAAATTTATTTCTTTAGATTTACTAAAAGCAAATAATGAAACGATAAAGAAATTAATTCTTCAAGCAGATATTATTATTCATCTAGCCGCTGATACAAGCGTTCAGGTTTCTGCTCAAAATGAACGCAATTTCTTAATTCCCCAACTTAATCTTTTGAATAGAATTCTTCTACATCTCATAGGCACCAAAAAACAGTTTATTTTTTCAAGTTCTTGCTCTGTTTATGGACTAAAACATAAGAAAACTATTATTGATAGTGATATTCCCGATCCATGGACTTCTTATGATCTTCTGAAAACATACTCAGATCAAATGATCCAATATTATAATAAGGTTTATAAGATTAGTTGTTGCTCTATAAGATTTTCTAATATTTATGGGAATGATTCATCATTAGTCGCTACAAAAAATAGGCGTATCTTAAATAAATTCATCGTTCAGATGGGTCTTACTAATGAAGTTTCAGTAGTCGGAAATGGAAAGTTTTATAGAAATTATCTTCATGTAACTGATGCTGCTCGAATGATAATTTATTTACTCAAACAAAAGAGATTTAATCAAAGTATATATCTTGCATGCTCAAGAGAAAATATTTTCTTCATGGACGCTGTAAAGTTGCTAGTTGAAATGTATGAGATAAAATTTAATAAAAAAATTAAGATAAATAAAAATCTTCATGTTAACTATATAACTGATACCAGATCATACAAACTTAAACCTTCAGAACTTTTTTTAAAAAGCTTTAAATATAAATTTGATATGAAAAAAGGTTTCGCAGAGCTTTTAAAAGGAGAAATATGAAACAGCTTGATGAATTAACTATTTTTCAATTTCCTCAAATGGTTAAAGAACACTGCGGTATGTTTATAGTTGAAGATCTTTCTGAGCTAGATCACGAAGTTAAAAGAATATTTATAGTTTCCCCAGATAGTCAATCAACTAGAGGAGATCATGCTCATTTAGATTGTTGGCAGACATTGGTTTGCATTAGAGGAATCATCGATGTAATTGTTGATGATGGAATTCAAAAGAAAAAATTTACATTATCTGAATATGGAAGAGCAATTTCAGTGCCGCCTGGTTTTTGGTGTGCTCAAAATTATTCTGCGATGTCATCTTTAATGGTTTTATGTAGCCATCTTTACAATGAGAAAGATTATGTCAGAGATTATGATAAATATCTTCTGCATAAAAATACTCAAGAATGAAAATAGTCATAGTTACAGGTGGTCTTGGCCATATTGGAAGTAAATTAGTTCGATACCTGATTGAAAATGATTGTCATGTTATATGCATAGATAATCTTTTAACTCAAAGACTTATTTCACTTAGGGGCTTGATAGGCAATCCTTTTTTTGAGTTTTTAGATATTGATCTTTCTAAGAAAAATCTCAATCTTTCAAAGGTGTTGTCCAGTAAAAAAATTGATTGTGTTGTTCATCTTGCAGCTATTACAAATGCAGAAGCATCTCATGACAAGGCTGATGAAGTCCATGCTAATAACTTTAATTCAACTGAAACAATTGTAAATTTTTGCAAAGAATCTGGTGCTAAGTTAATTTTTCCATCCTCTACAAGTGTATATGGTTCAGCTGACGAAGAAGTCTTTGAAGATGATCCTTCTGTCCTGAAACCTCAAAGTCCCTATGCGGAATCGAAGGTAAATGAAGAGGATTTAATCATTTCATCTCTTTCGGGAAACTATGACATTTTGAGGTTGGGAACAATCTTTGGTCCTTCTGCAGGGATGAGATTTCATACTGCAGTGAATAAATTCTGTTTCCAGGCTTCACTAAATCAACCAATCACAGTTTGGAAGACTGCTATGGATCAATATAGGCCATATCTCGCTTTATCAGATGCTTGCAGAGCAATTAATTTTTTTATATCTGAAGGTAATGATGGCGAGGTTTTTAATGTTCTTACTAATAATTATACAGTCCGTGATATCTTAGATTCTATAAATAATTTTTCTGAAATTGAAATTGAGTTTGTTGAAAGTAAAATAATGAATCAACTTAGTTATTTTGTAAGTAATTCCAAAATAAAGTCTTTAGGATTTGAATTTGAAGGTGATCTTAATAGCTCAATTGAAGAAACATTTAATTGGTTAAGATCAAATGATTAATTAGGGCGCAGGAAAGAAAGATGAAAATAATTGCTGGCTTATTTGGACTTCATAATTTTTATGAAGGTGATATAAATTCATACATAGAAATATCTCAATCTGCCGAGGAATATGGATTCCATGGTATCAGCCTTACTGACCATGTGGTAATGGGCAAGAATCTCCATAAATATCCTTTTGGTAGTTTTCCTTTGCCTTCCGAGGCTCCATGGTATGAACCTTTGACTGTTTTAACGATGATCGCCTCTCACACTTTAAAATTGCACTTAGGTACCGCAGTATTAATCGCTCCATTAAGGAATCCAGCATTGCTGGCAAAAACTGCCGCAACTCTAGACTCTATTTCAAAAGGCAGATTAGAATTGGGTGTAGGCATGGGCTGGCAAGAAGAGGAATATCATACGGCAGGAGTACCCTTTGAAAAAAGATCTGAGATCTTCTGGGAGACATTAGAAATTTGCCAATTACTGTGGAAAAATAGTCCAGCTTCTCATAAAGGAAATATATATCAATTTGATGACATATGGTGTCAACCACAACCATTTCAGGGATCAGATTTGCCCTTGCTTTTTGGTTTGAAGATGACAAAACAAACAGCCAATAAGATAGCTGATATAGGTCATGGCTGGATCCCAATTAAAACTGATGCAGAATTTATCTCGAATGGAAAAGAGCTTTTAACTAGTGCTTTTAAAGAAAATAGAAATGAAAAAGAGTTAAGAATCAGAGGTCAACTGCCTACACAAATAGATAGCTCAGGCATACCTAATCTTGATCTGACCTTAAAACAAGCAGAAAAATCCATCGCAGCTGGCTTAACAGAGATTGAAATTTTTCCAATTAATTTTGTTCGTTCAAAAGATGATATCAGACCAGTTTTAGATGCTATAAGTGATTTAAGGAAATTATAATTAAACCTAACTTTTAACAGCAAAATAATCATGAGAAAAATATTTTTTTTAATATTATGTAGCCCATTTTTTTTAGGAGCAAATACTATGGAGATAAATGAGGAGGCTAAAAAGGTTATTTATCAATATGCAGAAATTGTAGACTCGAGGAGTTTTGATCAATTAGATTCAATTATGTGGCCTGATTTTTCTATGACAGGTGGCTATGACTTGCAGGGAATTGAGGGTTTTATGGGAGCGATGGATTACCTGGTTGCAACATACAAAAAGACAATGCATCTAATTGGAAATATTGATGGGCATTGGGATGGTAATGTTTACAAAGGAAAAACATATTGTATAGCTAGTCACATATTCGAAGAAAATGGCCAGATGAAGAAACTAGATATGGGAATTATTTATGAAGATACTCTTGAGAGAAGAGATGGGATTGTTAAATTTGTAAATAGAAACTTTAATTTGCAATGGCAAAAAACTGATTCTATCGATTAGATTGTCCAAGATTGTTTAATTATATTTTTCTGTCTCTTCTAGAGTTCTTCGAAAAAAATCTCTTAGTAATTTAGCGCTCTCTATACCAGCAAAATTCTTACGAATAATTAAAGCAATTTCTCTATGAGGACCTGCTTCATTAAGATGTGAAATTGAAAGCCCCTTTTTGTTGCCAATTAACTCTTTTAGAGCCATTTTAGGAACAAGTGTTGTTCCCATTTTTCCTTTGACTAGTTGAATTAAAGTATTCAAACTGGATGCCTTTAGAGAGTATTTTGAGATGGATGTGATATTACAAGCATCTAGTATATGATCTTTTAGGCAATGACCATCTTCCAGGAGCATTAATTTCGACTGCTCAAGCTCAGTTGCTTTAATTTCACTTTTCCCAGCATATTTAGTTTTATTATGTGAAATCCAATAGAAATCTTCTTCCCAGAATTTCAGACTCTTCAAATCTTTCAATTCATAGGGAAGGGCAAGTATGGCCATATCGAGATCACCTTCTCTAACTTTTTCAGTGAGTTGACTTGATTGAGCCTCTTCTATTTTTAACTTGAGATCTGGGAATTTCCTTTGTATCTTAGGGAGGATTATTGGAAGAAAGTAGGGGCTTACGGTCGGAATTATGCCAAGTGATAGGCTTCGATTCAGTGTGTAAGAATTATTTTTCGCTAACTCATGAATATTTTGAACTTCTAATTTTATCTGTCTAGCCTTATTCAAAATCTCTTTACCAAGACTTGTAACCATAACTTTTTTGTTATTTCTTTCAAAAAGTTTTACACCTAATTGCACCTCTAATTCAGTTATAGCATTGCTCAGAGTTGAGGGAGAAATAAAACACTCATCTGCAGCTTTTTTGAAATGAAGATTCTTGGCAACCGCTAAAGCGTAATCAATTTGTTTTAGTGTAAGCATAAGTTAAAATTTTATATCATTTGTAAAATCGAATATAACATTCATTTTTTATATATTTACCAATACATATAATAAATGTAAGCTTAATAGAACCACAACTTTTGCGGTAAATTTTATTTTAAATTTGGAATTTAACTATGAGTAAAGAAACAGAAAGCAAATGTCCAGTTATGCATGGAAGCCTATCTTCCAATAGCTCGACAGGAACATCTAATAAGGATTGGTGGCCTAACCAATTAAATCTAAACATTCTTCATCAACATGATCAAAAGGGTGATCCTATGGATGAGGACTTTGATTATGCTAAAGAGTTTAAAAAACTTGATTTTGCCGCGCTAAAAAAAGATTTAAATGATCTTATGACAGACTCCCAGGATTGGTGGCCAGCAGATTATGGTCATTATGGACCATTCTTTATAAGGATGACTTGGCATGCTGCCGGTACTTATCGTATAGGTGATGGAAGAGGGGGTGGAGGCACTGGAGCTCAACGGTTTGCACCTCTTAACAGCTGGCCTGATAACGGCAATCTAGATAAGGCAAGAAGATTGCTTTGGCCAATCAAGCAAAAATATGGAAAGCAGATTAGCTGGGCTGATCTCCTAATTCTAGCTGGAAATGTTGCGATAGAGTCAATGGGTGGAAAAACTTTTGGATTTGGGGGAGGCCGTCCAGATATTTGGGCCCCAGAAGAAGACATTAATTGGGGAGCTGAAACAGAATGGCTCACAAACGAAAGATATAGCGGCGTTAGAGACCTAGCTGATCCTCTTGGAGCAGTTCAAATGGGACTTATTTATGTCAATCCTCAGGGTCCTGATGGAGAGCCAGATCCTGTTGCAAGTGGAAGAGATGTGAGAGAAACGTTTGGTCGGATGGCAATGAATGATGAGGAAACAGTTGCTTTAGTTGCTGGAGGTCATACTTTTGGAAAAGGTCATGGTGCTGGACCGGAAGATCACGTTCAGGCAGAGCCAGAGGGCGCACCTCTTGAAAACATGGGTTTTGGTTGGCAAAGCAGCCACGCATCAGGAAAGGGTGGCGATACTATTACAAGTGGATTTGAAGGAGCTTGGACGGCTAACCCTACTCAATGGGACAATGGGTATTTCGACCTATTGTTTGGTTATGAATGGGAAAAAGTAGAGACTCCTGCGGGAAAGATCGTTTGGCATGCAATTGACCAAAAAGAAGCAGACATGGCACCAGATGCTGAAGATTCTTCAGTTCGAGTGCCTACAATGATGACAACAGCAGACATGGCTATGCGAGAAGATCCTATATATAGAAAAATTTCTAAACGTTTTCATGAAAATCCTGAAGAATTTGCCGATGCCTTTGCTAGGGCTTGGTTCAAATTGCTACATAGAGATATGGGCCCTAAAGCAAGATATCTTGGTCCAGAAGTTCCTGATGAGGAGCTTATTTGGCAAGATCCAGTTCCAGCTGGTAGCACTGATTATGATGTTGAAAAAGTTAAACAAGCTATATCTGAATCTGGCCTTTCAATTCAGGAAATGGTTGAGACAGCATGGGCTAGTGCATCTACATTTAGAAACTCTGATCTAAGAGGTGGTGCAAATGGTGCTAGGATTCGTTTGGCCCCCCAAAAAGATTGGGAAGCTAATAAACCTGAGCAACTTTCTAAAGTTCTTTCAATCTATGAAACTATTTCTAATGATACAGGCGCTTCAATTGCTGATGTTATTGTCTTGGCTGGAAATGTAGGAATTGAAAAAGCTTCTGGAGTCGATGTACCATTTACTCCCGGCCGTGGCGATGCATCAGATGATCAAACTGATGTTGAATCGTTCGCTGTCCTTGAGCCTGTTGCTGATGGTTTTAGAAATTATCTAAGTTCTAAATCTAATATTTCACCAGAAGAAATGATGCTGGATAAGTCACAATTACTTGGTTTAACAGCTCCTGAAATGACAGTTTTGCTTGGCGGAATGAGATCATTAGGAATTAGTAATAATGATTACGGTATTTTTACAGATAATCCGGAAAAGCTAAGCAATGATTATTTTGATACATTGCTTGATATGTCGGTAGCATGGAAACCAAATGGTACTGGCAACTCTTATGAGGGCTTAGATAGAGTATCTGGAGAAAATGTTAGAACTGCTACGAGAGTAGATTTAGCCTTTGGATCAAATTCACAACTTCGTGCAATTGCAGAAGTTTATGCTAGCGATGACGCAGAAGAAAAATTTAAACATGATTTTGTTTCAGCTTGGAATAAAGTTATGAATAATGATCTAGTGTCTTAGCACACCTAACACTTGATAAAAAAAGGGGTTTTTGAGAACCCCTTTTTTTTAAAATTTAGAAGTGAGGTGGTTTTTCGTACTCTATTGGAGGGAAAGAATGCTTTTTTTGATTTGATACTCTTTTCTTGGCTGGATATTTCGACATTGCGTCAGCAGCGTCATCTACAGCAGACGGCAAGTCAACATCTTCTTTTGGTATGTTTTTTGATTCTTTGTGTTTATGAACATTCATTAACTGATATTTTACACACTCAACCAAAGATTTTGATGAATCAAAAATGTTTAGTATGATTCGACTATGAAAACAGCTATATATCCTGGATCTTTTGATCCAATTACTTTTGGGCATATTGATATTGTTGAAAGAGCGGCAGCTTTATTTGATAAGGTTATTTTGGGAGTTGCTGACAGCCAATCTAAAAATCCTCTATTCAGTGTTGATGAAAGAATAGATTTGATTGCTGAGATTTTTAAAGACAACTCTAAAATAGAAGTTTTAGGTTATTCAAAGAAATTAACAGTTGATTTAGCAAGAGACAATGATGCAATAGCAATTATTAGGGGGCTAAGAGCGGTTGCTGACTTTGAATATGAATTCCAATTAGCGACTATGAATAGAAGTCTTGCGCCGGATATTGAGAGCATTTTCTTTACGCCTAAAGATACTTTAATTTATGTTTCTTCTAGCCTTGTAAAAGAAATTGCAACTTTTGGTGGTGATGTCTCTCGTTTTGTTTCACCAAATGTTAAAGCTGCTTTGAAAAAAAAGATTTTTGGTTAAACCTGACATTTGCGACAATAAAATGTTGCTCTTTGTGATTGTACGATCCTCTTAATTAATTCTTCTTTACATTTTCTGCATTTCTGATTTGCACGATCATAAACATCCAGATCTATTTTGAAATAGCCTTTATTTCCATCTGGCTTATAAAAGTCTTGAAGGGTTGTTCCGCCCGCGCTGATGGCATGTTTTAAGATTTTTTTAGTAGATGCAGCAATCTCATAATATTCTTTCGTCTTTAGTGTTTTGCTTTTTCTTGTAGGTCGAATCCTGGCATCAAATAATATTTCATTTGCATAAATATTCCCTATGCCAACAACATTTTTTTGATCCATGAGAGCATTTTTTATTGGCGATAAAGATTTCTTAATTTTTTGAAATAGGTACTCACCATTAAATTCATGTGAAAGAGGCTCTGGCCCAAGTTTTTCTAATAAAAAGTGAGTACTGGGTTCTGTGACATGATGCATTGATCCAAATCTTCTTGGGTCATTAAAAATTAATTTTCCATTTTGAAAAATAAATTCAACATGGTCATGCTTTTTATAAAAGTTAGAATTTTTTTCAGCAATTCTTAGTGTTCCGGTCATCCCAAGATGAATGAGTATTTGTGATTGCTCAATATGGAGAAGAATATATTTTGCTCTTCTGTTGATTTTACTAACTTTTAATCCATGTAGTTTTTTAAAGGCAGCGATATCTACTTTCCATCGAAGATTTGGATTATATATTTCTATGGATTCTAGGTTTTGATTTGTAAACTCTTGAATTGCTTGGACGGAAGTTTCAACCTCTGGCAATTCTGGCATCCTTTATCCGAGCAAGTTATTTATTTCGATAAGATTTTCAGGACTCAGAGTTCCAGCTGCTAAATGCAAACGGAGGGTTGTAATTAGGTAGTCATATTTAGCATTAGATAGATTTCTTTCTGCGCTATAGAGATTTTTTTCAGCTTGCAGTAGATCTACTATATTCCTAGTTCCAACCTCATATCCCACTTTTGTAGCTTCAAGCGCACTGGAAGCTGAAACAACCGCTTGTTTTTGTGCCCGAAGATTTGCAACAAGTGTAACCACATTTGAATATTGACTTCGTACATCTTGAATAACACTTCTTTCTGTAAACAAAGCGTCTTCTGAAGATTTATTAGACTCTGCGTATGCTTGCTTTGTTCTTGATATCACGGCCCCACCCTGAAAAATTGGCATTGAGAGTTGCAAGCTGTATGTATCTCGCTGAGTTTCATCTGGAACTGTAATATTAAAAGCCCCGCCAGTATTTAGCCCATCAAAAGAATATTGATTTGTTTCTGATTCACTTTGAACTCCCACAATATCAACTTTAGGCAAATGATTGGATGCTACGCTTCGAGCATTATTTTTAGATGCAAACTTTCTGAGATTTGCAGCCTTAAGTCTAAAATTATTTTCTACAGCTTTTCTTGCCCATTCTTCTTTGGAAGCTGGCACAGGATTTGTGACATTGAGGTCGCTCACCAATCCATCAAGAGAAAAAATTTCTCTGCCGATTAATGCATTCAATGACTCTTTAGCTGTATAAACCTCTCCCTCAACCCTAGTTCTTGATGCGAGGCTTAGATCAAAAGCTAATTGTGCTTCTTGCACTTCAGTTACAGCTGAAAGTCCAACTTCATATCTTTGCCTAATTTGATCTAATTGTTTTTTTATCGCTTTTTCTTCTGATCGAGCTGCACTTAAGTTATCTATAGCTCGCAACACATTAAAATAAAGTTCAGCAGTTCTGACAATTAATGCTTGCTGGGAATATGCGAAATCAGCTTCTGCAGCATCGGTTAGAAATTTTGATTGTCTGTATTTAAACCATGAATCAAGTCTAATCAATGGCTGGGTTAATCTAGCAGATGAATTGAAATTATTGTACTCATTCTGCAGATTGCCGTTTTGGTAATATTCATTCCAATTAGTTTGTGCATTGATAGAGATATTGGGAAGAAGGCCGGCACGACCCTGTACTTTAATTTCCTTCCCTGACAAATATGAAAATTCTGCTGATTTATATTGAGGATCATTTTCTAAGGCATCATTATAAATATCTAGTAAGCTCTCAGCAGTTGAGTGAAAGCTAAAAGTAATTAGGGATATGACTAGAATTTTTTTATTCATATTAAAATTTAATGTTTACAGTGCACACATTAAAACCCTTTTGGGGTCGTAATGTCAAGTTCACTTTACACTTAAATGCTATTTAATTTATTTTAGTCTATTGTGAAAAAATCTCCTAAAATCTATTAAATTAATAGCTTGCTTTCAAATTAGTTAGAGTAGAATACTAAATAATGGTTCATTAGCATCAGGAAATAATAATTGGCTAAAAATTATGATTCAGAGTCGATAGAGGTTCTATCAGGCTTAGATCCGGTCCGAAAAAGACCTGGAATGTATACTGACACCTCTTGCCCAAATCATCTTATCCAAGAAGTTCTAGATAACTCAATTGATGAGGCTTTAGCAGGTCACTGTTCAAAGATCAAAGTCACGCTTTATAAAGAAGGCACAGTTTCTGTAATTGATGATGGTCGTGGCATGCCAGTAGATATCCATCCTGAGCATAAGGTGTCTGGGGTAGAGCTAATAATGTGCAAGCTGCATGCTGGAGCAAAATTTTCAGGTGAAGATTATAATTTTTCTGGAGGTTTGCATGGTGTAGGGGTCTCGGTTGTTAATGCTCTTTCACAAAATCTATCAGTAGAAATAAAAAGAGACAGTCATAAGTTTGAAATGAAATTTGAGGGAGGTAAAAAAACTTCAGACCTAAAAAAAGTAGGAGATATAGGTCCTAGAAATACAGGAACTTCAATAAGTTTTGTTCCAGACCCACAATATTTTGAGACAGTTAATATTGATAAAAGTAATTTGAAGCATCTTCTCAAAGCAAAAGCCGTTTTATGCCCTGGCTTAACTATTGAATATTATGATGAGAAGAAGAATGAGAAGATTCCTTGGAATTACGAAAATGGGCTAATTTCATATTTATCTGAATCCTCTGGTGATATTGAATTGCTTCTCGAAGAATCAATTTCTTGTAGCAAACTGGCTGATGATAATGCTCTTGATTTTGTTTTGAATTGGTCTACAAAGCCAGCAAAAAATCTCATGAATGAATCTTATGTCAATCTTATCCCAACCGCTCAGGGTGGATCTCATATGAATGGTTTCAAAGCGGGTTTATTGGAGTCGGTTAAAGAGTTTTGTGAGTTCAGAAATTTAATTCCCAAAGGCTTAAAAATAACTGCTGATGATGTTGTGCAACACAGCACTTTCATTATTTCTTCAAAGTTAACGAACCCTCAATTTGCAGGTCAAACAAAGGAGAGATTAGATTCAAAAGACCATCAGGCTTTTGTGAACTCAACGACTAAAGACATTCTGAGCATATGGTTTAACCAACATACAGAGGAAGGAGAAAAATTAGCTGAATTGGCTATTGCATCTGCCCAAGCGAGAACAAAAGAAACGAAAGTGGTTGATAGAAAGAAAACATTTCAAGGTCCTGCACTGCCTGGAAAGCTCTCAGATTGTAATAGCACTGATCTTAACGAGACGGAGTTATTTTTTGTTGAAGGAGACTCTGCTGGAGGCTCTGCGAAACAATCAAGGGAAAGAAAATTTCAAGCAATCATGCCCCTTAGAGGAAAAATTTTGAACACTTGGGATTTAGAGAGTACTGAGATTATGAAATCTGCAGAAATAAAGGATATTTCTACAGCAATTGGAGTGAATCCAGGGAGCCCAGATATTGAGTCTTTGAGATATGGAAAAATTTGTATTTTAGCTGATGCTGATTCAGATGGTCTTCACATTGCCACATTGTTATGCGCTCTATTTTTACGACACTACAAGCCATTAATTAAAGCTGGTCATATTTTTGTAGCTATGCCTCCACTTTTTAGAATTGATTGTTCAAAAGAGGTATTTTATGCCCTTGATGAAGATGAAAAGGATTCAATAGTTAAAAAACTTAAGACAAAGCCAGGAAAACCAAAAATAGATATCCAAAGATTTAAAGGCTTAGGTGAGATGAACCCTTCTCAGCTTCGTGAAACAGTAATGGATCCTAAAACAAGAAGATTGGTTCAGCTTACGATCACCTCCACTGACAATGTTAATAGTATGATGGATCTATTGCTTTCTAAGAAAAATGCTGGAGCCAGAAAAGAGTGGCTTGAGAAACGAGGGAAAATAGTAACAGTTTAATTATGGATAAGAATCTTAGCTCAATAAGCCTGAAGGAATACGCAGAGGAGTCTTACCTTAACTACTCAATGTATGTCATCTTAGATCGCGCACTCCCTCACATTGGAGATGGCATGAAACCTGTTCAAAGGAGAATTCTCTATGCAATGAGTGAGCTAGGTTTAAATGCTAGCTCAAAGTATAAAAAATCTGCTAGAACTGTTGGAGATGTAATTGGCAAATTCCATCCTCATGGTGATAGCGCAGCATATGAAGCTATGGTTCTCATGGCGCAAAATTTTTCATTTCGATACCCACTTGTAGACGGTCAAGGAAATTGGGGCACTCAAGATGATCCTAAGTCATTTGCAGCAATGCGCTATACAGAATCAAAATTAACCGGATTTGCTGATTTACTGCTTTCTGAATTAAAGCTAGGAACAGTTGATTGGCAACCTAATTTTGATGGATCTCTGCTTGAGCCAACAATTTTGCCTGCAAAGATACCTAGTATTCTTCTAAATGGAACAACAGGTATTGCTGTTGGCATGGCAACTGACATTCCATCGCATAACATAAATGAAGTTTTGGATGCATGTATACATGTTTTGGATAATCCAAAGGCAGTCACAAAAGACTTATTAAAGTTTATTAAAGGTCCAGATTTTTCAAATCCAGCACCATTAATTGTTTCTCCTGAAGAACTTGCAGAGATTTATGAAACTGGAAGAGGTGTATTTAAAATTAGGGCTCATTGGGATTCAGAGGGGAATGACATTGTTGTAAGGGCCTTACCTCATCAAGCTTCTGGATCAAAAATTCTTGAACAAATTGCCGATCAAATGCAAAAGAAAAAACTTCCAATGATTGTTGATTTACGGGATGAGGGAGATCATAAAGAACCTGTCAGGCTGGTTATTTCTTTAAAGTCTAACCGCATAGATCCAGCTGAAGTCATGAATCATCTTTTTGCAACCACTGATTTGCAGAAAAATTATCGAGCTAACATGAATTTAATTAGCTTAAAAGGATCTCCAAGAGTATTTACCCTCAAAGATCTAATTGCTGAGTGGCTTAAATTTAGACAACAAACTGTGATGCGAAAACTTGAACATAGATTGGATCAAGTTCACGATAGAATTCATATTTTAGAAGGCTTATTAATTGTTTATTTAGACTTAGATAAAGTCATTCATATTATAAGAAATAGCGATGATCCCAAGAAAGAATTAATGAAAGCTTTTAAGATTTCTGAGATACAAACAAATGCGATTTTAGAAATTCGTTTAAGGCAGTTAGCTAAGTTGGAACAAATAAAACTTGAAGAAGAAAAAGATGCGCTGGAAGCCGAAAGATCTGAACTAGAAAAAATTATCAAATCGAAAGCTAGGTTAAAAACTTATATTAAAAATGAACTCAAAGAAATCAAAGAAAACTTTGGAGACGAAAGAAACTCTCCAATTGAATCAACTTCAGAAGCTAAGGCATTCTCTGAAGAAGAAGTTGTTACGTCAGAAGCAGTCACCATAATTCTTTCCAAGGCTGGCTGGATAAGGTCAGCCAAAGGTCATGATATTGATCCAAGAACTCTTACATATAGAGGGGATGACACGCTTCAACATTTTGCGCAAGGGAGAAATAATCAGACTGCTGTTTTTTTTGATTCTGGCGGCAAAGCTTTCTCATTACCCGCTCATTCATTGCCATCCGCAAGAGGAATGGGGGAACCCTTAACTGGAAGAGTTGTGGCTGAATCAGGTGTTACATTTGAAGGTGTCGCCATTGGATTTGAAGAATCTCAAATACTAATTTCAAATTCAGCGGGATTTGGTTTTATAAGTAATCTTGCTAATGCAATCTCAAATCAAAAAAAAGGTAAGCAATTCATGAAAACTCCCGATGGAGCTAGCGTTATCTCTCCGGTCGCTATTAATGAAAATCACAAATATGTTGCTGCAACTTTCTCTTCGCAAGATAACAAAGGAAAGGTAAGTAACAAGATGTTAATTTTTCCTATAGATGAATTACCAGTGCTGCCTAAGGGCAAGGGCAATAAATTAATTAGCATTTCAACTAAATCCTTTAAGGAAAAGTCTGAATTCATGATGGATGTATGCTGTTTAGCCGAAGATAGCAAACTCCATATTCATCATGAGGGGAAGACTGGTGGTAAAACGTGGACTTTAAAAGAGCTAGAGGAATATATTTCTTCGCGAGCAAAAAGAGGGCGGGTATTGCCTACTGGATATAATGGAAGAATTATGCTCGAAGAGATTTTAAAATCTAGCGAAGCTGTTCCTGAATAGCCTGCCTCAATATTTCTAGACCTTTTAATATTAAGTCATCTTCAATGATTAGGCTTGGAGCTATACGAATAGTATTATCATTCGCTTTTAAAATCATGAGTCCTTTTGCATAGCATGCTTTCATCATGGTATCTAAGTTAAAGTTCTCAGATACATTTAACTTACAACCTATCCACAAGCCTGAACTTCTTATTGCACTAAAACATTTAAATTCTTTATTTATATCCTTGAGTTCTTTTAAAAATAGTTTTTCCTTTTTCTTAACTCCATTAAGCAGCGATTTTTTGGATAACATCATCATAACTTGTTCAGCGACAGCACAGGCCAGTGGGTTGCCCCCAAAGGTTGATCCATGAGAGCCAAGTTGCATGCACTCAGCAATTTGTGTAGAGGTAAGTATTGCACCAATAGGAATTCCTCCACCTATGCCTTTTGCACAGCACAAAATGTCAGGTTTAACACCAAACTGCTCGTAGGCAAATAATGTTCCTGTTCTTCCAGCACCTGATTGTACTTCATCAATTATTAGCAATGCTTTATTTTGTTTGCATAACCTTTTAATTTTTTGAACAAATCTTCTTTTTGCTTTAATAATCCCTGCTTCCCCTTGAACAAGTTCAAGTATTACAGCTGCAGTGTTCTTGGTAATTGTTTTTTCAAGCTTATTTTCATCATTAAATGGATGATGCTTGATACCTTCAGGCATGGGTCCAAAACCTTCGATAAATCTATCTGATCCATTAAGAGCAATAGCCATCATTGTGCGGCCGTGAAAGGCGTCAGAGAAAGAAACTATCTCATTTTTTCTTTTGCTATGATTGAGGTAAGCATATTTTCGAGCAGTCTTTATTGCCCCTTCAACAGCCTCAGCGCCAGAATTTGCAAAGAAAACTTTTTCAGCAAAAGTATGCTTGCAGAAAATTTTAGCCAGTCTAAGTGCTGGTTCATTGGTTAATAGGTTTGATAAGTGCCAAATTTTTTTTGATTGATCAGCCAGCGCTTTATTTAAAGTAGGATGACAGTGTCCAAGACTAGATACCGCAATCCCCGAGGCAAAGTCTATATATTTTTTATTTTCTTTATCCCAAAGCAAAGATCCTTTTGCTTTTGAGGGAATGAATTCTGCCGGCTTGTATGTCGGCATCATGTATTGGTTGAAATCTATTCTTGTGACCATATACCATTGTAATATGATTAGGATTCAAGAAACTACAGAAAATAATTTTTTAATTGAGATGTCTCCTAATTATTCATTAAGAGGCTGGGGCCGAGTCCTTTTTTTAGGAAGCATTGCTTTTATCTGTTTAGCTATTGGAGTTTTTTTCTTGTTCATGGGGGCTGCATTGATACTTCCCTTTGCTGGCTTGGAAGTCATTATTGTTTTAACTTGTTTTTTTATTAGCTTTCGTTGGAGTCAACAGAAAGAAGTTATTTACATCTCAAATGAAAAAATTAAATTAGAGAAGGGTAGGCTAATTAAAGAAAAAAGCTGGGAAGAGTTCAGAAGTTTTGCTGTTCTCGAAGTTAAAACTGATCAGCACAATTCACAAAAATTTTGCTTTCAATCCAAAGGAAAGCGCTTTTACTTTGGTTCGTTTTTGAATGAAGAGGATAAATTAATTCTTAAAAATGAATTGACAAGAATCATCAGCCAACTTAATACATTATCTCCAGGCCTTTAATTTTTTTGCCACCATCTCCATTTTACCAGCTTGATAATTTACATTTTTAAGCTCATCAGTTTTACCTTCAATGAGAGGTTGAAAATAGCTTCGGGCTCTTTTTGTCATCCCAAATCCATCCTTTGTGATAAATCCAGCTGGTAGCTTCTTTTCAACATTAGCAATTTTTGTTAGAGGTGCAGAAACAATCTCCCACCTGTATGGCTTAGAGCTTTTACGCTTGATTACTGGCATGACACCATTTTGTCCATTTACAGCAAATTGCACTGCTTTTTTACCAACTTCATAAGCCTGAGCTCTATCCACACCTGATGATAGATGGCTAGCGCTTCTTTGAAGATAGTCTGCAACAGCCCAATGATTTTTTAATTTTAATTTACTGTTAACTAGATCTGCCAATCGAGGTGCCACTCCACCTAGTTGACTGTGACCAAAGGCATCTTTTGAGTCTGATTCTGCAATAAACTTTCCTGTAGAATCTTTAATTCCTTCTGAAGCAACAATCACACAAAATCCATTTTTTTTCACCGTATCTTTTACCTTGGATAAGAATTTTCTTTGATTGAAGCTTACTTCAGGAAGCAGAATTATATGAGGAGCGCCAGGATGACTATCTTGGGCCAAGCAGCTTGATCCAGCGATCCAGCCAGCATGTCTTCCCATAACTTCAAGGATAAAAACCTTTGTAGAGCTTTCATGCATTGATTCAACATCAAGAGCAGCTTCAATGGTAGAGGTAATAACATATTTAGCCACCGATCCAAATCCTGGACAGCAATCGGTAACAGCCAGATCATTATCTACAGTTTTAGGGATTGCTATACATTGAAGAGGGTAGTTAAGCGTATTGCTGATCTGAGAAATTTTTAAAGCAGTGTCAGCAGAATCATTTCCACCATTATAAAAAAAATAACCTATGTCATGAGCTTGAAAAACTTCAATTAATCTTTTGTATTCTTTTGAGTTCTCTTCAATACTTTTTAATTTATATCTACATGAACCAAAAACTCCACCTGGCCGATATTTTAAGCTCTCAATAAATTTTTTTGATTCTTTAGAGGTATCTATTAATTCTTCTCTCAAAGCTCCCAAGATTCCATTTTTGCCGGCATAAACTTTTCCGATCTTTGTAGATTTTTTCGCTTCTAATATTACCGCGCTTGCAGATGCATTTATTACAGACGTCACACCACCGGATTGAGCGTAAAAAGCATTTTTTTTCATTGGTTTATAAATTAATTAAT
>CETH01008724.1_pt1 | contig 46768 bp, 54 predicted proteins | sample 361461 | NCBI WGS metagenome assembly CETH01 (sample SAMEA2622695, study PRJEB7988) | marine metagenome | isolation source: saline water (ENVO:00002010), including | reverse complement strand
AAAAAAGGAAGTAAAAGAAACTAAAGATGAGAAATAGATCAAACAAATGTAAAGAGATTAATAAATCCTATGTAGGAAAAGAAGTTAGTGTTTCTGGTTGGATAAACAGAAGGAGAGACCATGGAGGTGTAATTTTCTTTGATTTAAGAGATGAGTCTGGATTAGTGCAGGTTGTTTATGACCCTGAAATTGGAAAAGCTTTTGAGAAAGCTGAATCTTGTAGAAATGAATATGTAATTTTAGCAAAAGGTAAAGTTAGACAGAGACCTGAAGGAACCGTTAATAAGAATTTATCTTCTGGAGAAATTGAGATTTATGCTCATGAATTAGAAATCTTAAATATTTCTGAATCTTTGCCTTTCCAATTAGATGAGCATTCTTCAGTTGGTGAAGAAACTAGACTTAAATATAGGTTCCTTGATTTGAGAAGAGAGCAAATGCAAAGAAACCTTAGATTAAGGTCTTCTGTATCAAAATCTCTTAGAAACTTTCTCGATTATAATGAGTTTATAGAGATAGAAACCCCTTTACTTACTAGAGCTACTCCAGAAGGGGCTAGAGATTACTTAGTCCCTAGTAGGACTTATCCGGGTTCATTTTTTGCTTTACCTCAATCTCCTCAATTATTTAAACAAACCTTAATGGCTTCAGGGTTTGAGAAATATTATCAGTTTGCTAAGTGTTTTAGAGATGAGGACTTAAGAGCTGATAGACAACCTGAATTTACTCAAATAGATATAGAATGCTCTTTTATCAATCAAGAGTACATCATTAACTTTGTAACAGATATGTTATCAAAAGTATTTGAAGATACTCTCGGAGTTAGTTTAGGAAAATTTCCCAAAATTACTTACAAAGATTCCATGGAGAGGTATGGGATTGATCGTCCCGATTTAAGAAATCCACTAGAGCTTGTTGAAGTAAAAGAATTATTTAAGGACTCAGATTTTAAAGTTTTTAGTGAACCTGCAAACTCAAACAAATCAAGAATTGCTGCTTTAAGAGTTCCTAATGGTGAAAGCTTGACTAGGAAAAAGATAGATGAATACACTGAATTTGTTAGGAAGCTTGGAGCCAAAGGGCTTGCGTGGATTAAGATCGAAGATATAAGTAAAAAAAAGGAGGGTCTACAATCTCCAATTATAAAGTTCATATCTGAAGAAACGTTAAGTCAATTATTGCAAATTGTGGGTGCTGAGAATGGAGATATTATATTCTTTGGAGCGGGTGAGACCAGAATGACAAATGAATCTATGGCTGCCTTAAGAAATAAAATAGGAGAAGATCTAGCTTTACTTAATTCAGAATGGGCACCTTGTTGGGTAGTTGACTTCCCAATGTTTGAAGAAGACAGGTCTGGTAATATCTCTGCTTTACATCATCCCTTTACCGCACCTCGATGTACAGTAGAAGAATTAAAAGCTCAACCAATGTTGGCTCTAACAGATGCTTATGATGTTGTGGTAAACGGTATTGAACTAGGCGGAGGCTCAGTAAGAATTCATAACATAGAGATGCAGAGAACTGTCTTAGAGATTTTAGGTATAAAAAAAGATGAAGCTGATGAAAAGTTTGGATTTTTGCTTACAGCTCTAGAGTATGGTTGTCCCCCGCACGCTGGTTTAGCTATAGGATACGATAGAATGATTATGTTAATGACTAAGTCAGAATCTATTAGAGATGTTATAGCTTTTCCTAAAACTCAGTCTGCATCCTGTCAAATGACAGACGCACCAGGACCAGCTTCGAATGAACAATTAAATGAGCTAAACATACGTACATTTAAAGAAAGAAAGGAGGAATAAGTGGCAGGTCATTCTAAGTGGGCTAATATCAAGCACAGAAAAGGAAGACAAGATGCAAAAAAAGGTAAAATCTTTTCAGTACTAATTAGAGAGCTAACAGTAGCTTCTAAATTAGGAGGTCCTTCTCCTGAAGATAATCCTAGATTAAGGTCTGCTGTAGATAAAGCTTTATCTGCAAATATGACAAAAGACACTATTGAAAGAGCAATTCAAAGAGGGACAGGTGGGAGCGAAGCAGAGAATTTAGAAGAGGTGATTTTTGAAGGGTATGCCCCAGGTGGGGTTGCAGTTTTAGTTGAATCTATGACTGATAATAACAACAGAACTGTAGCTGAAGTAAGACATGCTTTTACCAAAGCTGGAGGTAATTTAGGGACGGATGGTTCTGTTTCTTACCTATTCAGTAAAAAAGGACTAATTACAATATCTTCTGACCAAGAAGAAGATAAAATTATTGAAATTTCAATAGAATTAGGAGCTGAAGATATAGAAAAAAATAAAGAGGGCTCCATGGCTATAACTTGTGATCCGGGGTTCTTTGAAGACATAAAGAAAGCCCTAATTGAAAATAATATTTCTATAGATGAATCAGAATTATCTTTGATTCCTGAAAACACGATAAAATTAGACCTTGATACCTCTTTAAAAGTCTACAAGATGTTAGAGGCCTTAGAAGATTTAGATGATACCCAGAATGTTCATTCAAATGCTGATTTTTCTGATGACATTATTAATAATTTAGATAATTAAATGACTAATTCTAGAAACAAAGGAGCCTCGTTCGAAAGAGAAGTTGCAAATCTTCTCACCAAGGATCTCGGCCTAAAAAAGAATATCAGAAGAATTTTAGAACAGACAAGAGAGAAACATTTGCCCGATCTTATGATAGGACAATGGTATTTAGAATGTAAAAGATATGGTAGTGGTGCTGAACCATTAGAAGCTTGGTGGAAGCAAGTACAAGATGCAACAAGAGAGAAAGGAATTCCTGCACTAGTATATAAATTTGATAGAAGGCCCATTAAGGTAAGAGTTCCTTTAGGAGCAATAAATCCAGAACTAAATATACTTTCTCCATTCATAGCAGACCTATTGTGGGATGACTTTATTTTTTTATTAAAAGAATTATATAGTGAAGATATCCTTAAACATGAAAGTGTACAATGAAGCATAGTCTGAAGATTAGAGTCTATTATGAAGATACTGACGCCCAAGGTATTGTTTACTACGCTAATTATTTAAAATTCTTTGAGAGATCTAGAACAGAGTTTTTGAGAGAGGTGGGATACAAACAAGAAAAGCTAATGCAAAAAGGTGCAATCTTTGTAGTTAGAGCTGTAGATATGAAGCTGTTAAAACCTGCAAAGTTAGATGATATTATTGAAGTGTCTACAGGACTTAGCAAGCTTGGAAGGGTTACTTTTAATTTTTACCAAGAAGTACGGATTAAAGATGAATTAATATGTCATGCTGAAATAAAATGTGGTTGTTTGAGTCTTGATGATTTTTCTGCTTTTCCTTTACCTAACTCTTTACATGAAGGAATGAAAAAACTACTCTAATAATTATGGAATTGTCTGTCTTTGAGCTTTTTATAAATGCTAGCTTTATAGTAAAAGCTGTAATATTAATCCTTTTGGCTGCTTCGGTTCTTTCTTGGATGCTCATTTTTGAGAGATGGATCTACTATGCTAAGTCTAAAGAAGCTTTAATAGATTTTGAAGATACTTTCTGGAGCTCAGAAGGATTAGAGTCTTTATATATTAAAAAAAATGAAGAAGCTATTATTGGAGCAGAATGTATTTTTAGATCTGGCTATGCTGACTATAAGAAACTAACAAGTCAAGATCTTGAAGGAGAAGTAGTTATTGATAGTATTAGAAGGATTATGAAGGTGTCCTTTTCAAGAGAACAAGTTCTTTTAGAAAAAAATCTTAATATCTTAGCTACTATAGCTTCAGTAAGCCCTTATGTAGGCCTATTTGGTACCGTATGGGGAATTATGAACTCTTTTAGAAGCTTAGCAGGGACTACACAAGCAACTTTATCTACAGTAGCACCAGGCATTTCAGAAGCTTTAATTGCAACTGCTATAGGTCTATTTGCAGCTATCCCAGCATTAGTTGCTTATAACCGATATATCTCTGATGTAGACTATTTGTTATCTGGGTATGAAGGTTTTATGGATGAATTTTCTGCTGTTTTACATCGAGAAATACACAAGAAATAAATAAAGTGAGAAGAAGAAAAGTTGTCTCAGAAATAAATGTAGTTCCATATATAGATGTAATGCTAGTCCTTCTTGTAATCTTCATGGTTGCTGCTCCTCTGATGATACAAGGAGTGAATGTAAATCTACCTGAAGTGAGATCAAATCAACTTTCTATAAGCAATCTAGAGCCAATTATCATTTCAGTTAAGGAAGATGGGTCATATTTCTTAGAAACTGAAGCTACTAAAGGAGAAAAAATTAATTTACAGGACTTATCTAGAATAACTCAAATGATTTCTTCCAAGAGTCAAAACAGACAAGTTGTAATAAGAGGCGATGCCAAAGTCCCTTACTTAGCTGTCATGGAACTGATGTCAGAATTACAAAATATAGGTATCGCAGATGTAGGGCTAATAACCCAACCTCCGAGGAAATGATTTGTTAAATTACGCAAGTCCTTTATTTGTATCTCTTTTTTTTCACTTAGGTCTAATTTTTTCCTTTTCAAATTTCTTTTATCTTAATCTAGAGTCATTAGGTAAGTTAGATACTTCTCCTATCCCAGCACAATTAATTTTTGAGGAAGTAAGGCCTATACAAAAACCTGTCAATAAACAGATTTTTATAGATAACAAAGTCCCTACAACTTTATCTACAGATGAGAACAAGAAGAAGATATTTATACCTAAAGAAAAAATAAATAAAGCTAAAAAGCAAGTTAGTGAGATGAATGAAATAAGCAACAAAAGTGTTAAGGAAGATTCGTTAGGTATGTTTACTTCTTTAATTAAAACCCAAATTAGTGCTCAATGGAACAAACCAAAACTAAAGGGCAATCTAAAAACAGAGTTATTAGTATCTCTTGTTCCCACTGGAGAAATAGTAGGAGTTTCAATTTTAAAAAGCAGTGGAAATAGAACTTTTGATGACTCAACACTTAATGCTGTTGCAAAAATAAAAAGACTAGAAGGATTAGGAATGACACCAGAAAAATTTGATAAACATTTCCGTTCTTTTACATTAGTTTTTAGCTTAGATGATTAGATTTAAGTCACCTCCATTCAAGCTATTTTATCTACTTATATTTATTATTTTTGGGCTGGAAAGCGCAGCAGCACTAAAAATCCAAATAACTGATGGGAACGAAGAACCAATCAACATAGCAATTGTTCCTTTTTATGATGAATCCATGTCATTTCCTTTTCATGAAGTAATAACAAGTGATCTAGAATTTTTTGGAGAATTTAGCGTTTTGAGGCCGGAGTTCATGCTCAGTCTTCCAATAGAGGAACAAGAAGTTTATTTTAGAGATTGGAAACTCTTGGCTGTAGATTATTTAGTGATTGGACAAGTGATTAGCTCTAACCAAGAAGAATTTCAAATTTCTTATAAGGTTTTTGATATTGCTAGAAAAAAAAATATTCATGATGCAATTATCACTGGCTCATCTAACTCTTTAAAAAGGATTTCACATAATATCAGTGATAAGATTTATAAAAAAATTAATGGCCTGGAAGGTATATTCTCTACAAGAATACTATATATAGATAAGCCAGACATACTAGAGGACCTATACAGATTGAGGATGACTGATATTGATGGAGAAAACGATATATCTCTTTTTTCTTCATCTCAACCTTTAATGTCTCCTTCTTGGTCCCCGAATGGAGAGTCTATTAGTTATGTCTCATTTGAAGAAGGAAGCTCAAGGATTGTCATTCAAGAACTGTCTAGTGGAAGAAGGACGTTGGTGAAAAAGGAGAAAGGCATAAACAGTTCACCAAATTGGTCGCCAGATGGAAAGTATCTAGCTGCAGTACTTTCTTCAGGAGGCAATCCCGATATATATTTGTATAATCTTAAGAGAAAATCTTGGAAGCAAATTACATTCCATCAAGGCATAGATACTGAACCTGATTGGTCACCGAAGGGCAGGTCTTTGATATTTACTTCTAACAGAAGTGGAAGCCCGCAAATTTATGAAATTAATTTACGAACTGAAAGAATAAAAAGAAAGACCTTTGAAGGTACCTATAATGCTAGGGCTAGATACTTACCAGATGGGAAAGGAATAGTTTTTGTACATAGAAAAAATGGTATATTTCATATAGCTTCTCAAAATTTAAGGTCTGGAAAGATCAACATACTTAGTGATACTGATTTAGATGAATCTCCGACTATTTCCCCTAATGGAAATGTTATCCTGTATTCAACTAAAAATAATACTAATGATGTTTTAGCAGGTATTACAATTGATGGTAAAATGAAATTTATATTACCTTCTTCAACTGGAGATGCTAGAGAACCTTCTTGGTCTCCTTACCTAGATAAGAATTAAAAAGGGATGAAAAAAGTATAATACTAAAATTAGGAGACAAATAATGATAAATGTACATAAACACCTTATTACTTTAACGCTTGTAGTGATTTTTGGGTTCGGTTGTAGTGGAATTTCTACAGAAAGGACAAGCGATGCTTCAGCTGTTTCAGCCTATTCAGAAGAGGTCTTTGATGACATAAAGGTAGGATCGGCTAATACTTTATATTTTGAATATGATCAGTTTTCTCTTACAGATTCTGCTAGAGCTAAGATAAAAAATCTTTCAGAAGAAATTAAAATGGGAAATTTAAAAGTTAGAATAGAGGGGCATTGCGATGAAAGAGGGACAAGAGAGTATAATTTAGCTCTAGGAGAGCGAAGGGCAAATTCTGTCGCTGAATTATTGACAATTTATGGAGTTTCTAGGTCTAAGATTTCTACTGTTAGTTATGGTGAAGAAAAACCAGCTGTACAAGGTTCAAATGATTTGACGTGGTCGAAGAATAGAAGAGCATTAGTTAAAACCTATTAAGTTATTTTGTTCAGAAGATACTTATCTATAGCTCTGCTAGTTTTTTTATTTTCAGAAAGCGCATTTTCTGAAGAGAATGAAAGATTAGAGTTAATATATAAGAAAATAACCCTACTTGAAAAGGAGATAGCTGAATTAAGGGGACTAATTGAAGAAACAGCCTTTTTACAAGAAAGATCGCAAGAACTTAATCAACAGAGATATATAGATATAGATAAAAGGCTATTAGATATTTCTAATAGATCTTATCAAGTTGATGATCAACAAGCTGCAGAATCTAATATTAATTATTCTGATCCTGAAGCCCAAGAATACAAGAAAGCTCTAGAATTTTTTGAGGCCTCAAGGTTCTCTGAGTCTCTTTCAATATTCAGAAATATCATTATCTCCTACCCGCAAGGTAATTTCGTTGCAGATTCATATTTCTGGACTGCTGAGCTTTATCTTATTCAAAACATGTCTGAAGATGCAAAACAATATTATATTTATGTAACAGAAAATTTCCCAAATCACCCTAGAGTTGCTGATTGTCTCTTAAAGTTAGCTGAAATAGCTAGTATAGAAGGGGATGATGATCTATCAGAAAGATTGTTTCAAAAGATAGTAAATGAATATCCTGAATCTGGAGCTAAGAAGCTAGCTGAGAATAAATTAAAAAATTTAAAACAATAGTCGAATTTATATCTTATAACCATTAATATACGTTTTTTTTGGGCCGTTAGCTCAGTCGGTAGAGCAGTTCGCTTTTAACGAATTGGTCCTGCGTTCGAGTCGCAGACGGCCCACCAACTTATGAAGATATTACTGATATGTCTTGGAGGGTCCCTAGGGGCATTGTCTAGATTTTTTTTAGCAGAGATGTTACATAAAGTAACTATATTTAACATTCCAATAGGTATATTGAGTGTTAATTTATTAGGCTGCTTTCTGATCGGTCTTTTAATTAATTCTCTTAATTCTGAGTATAAAGAAATCTATAACCCTTTGTTGTTTGTAGGATTTCTGGGTGCATTTACAACCTTTTCTGCATTTTCTAAGGAGGCTATGGACTTAATAACATCAGGCAATCTATTTTTAGCTTTCCTCTATGTTTTACTTTCCGTATTGCTATGTCTTGTTGGAACTTGGTTAGGTCTATCAGTTTCTAAACTATATTAATTTATTTTGAAACCCTTTGTATCCCGCATAATTTGTCTATAACTATAGCCTTTTAAGCCTTCTTTTATAAAAATTTTTGAAGCTTTTTTTCTTAACCAGGTTATATTCTTATCTGGGTTTTTTAATGCTAACTCTTTAATTGTTCGAATAATTCTTTCTTTTTTTATAGCTGAGTCTATTGAATCATCAATGGAAAACAGATCTTTGTAGCTACCATAGTTTGTTTCTGATAAATACCCCTTGATATTTGCAATTTCTAAAGTATCCATCATCAATATCATGTTATATACGACGTTATTAATCCTCGGGTTTCTTTCCATCTCTTCAAGTACTAATTTAGCTCTAAAGATTATTTGTGCTGCTAATCTTACCCTTTCCGAGATACTTTCGTTATCAAGTAATGGAATAATATCATCCCAATTAGTAGAAAATTTAGATTCAGCGAGGATTTCTGCTGCTGCAGCAGCAATATTTTTGACTATTTTACTTGTATCTAATTCTTCTAAAGATTTTCTCATTTTTCTTGTAAGATCTCTCAGAAGGAGGTTTCTTTAGTGGCCATTAATTATTCCTTCTTTTATCTTACTGATTGTTGTTTAATTGTTAAGTAAATTTTTATGTATATAACGATTAAGGTTTTATTAACAGCTATTATTGTTGTTGCAATATCTGAGATCACTAGAAGATCAACTATTATTGCAGGTATACTTGCATCAATTCCTTTAACTTCTCTTTTAGCAATAATTTGGATTTTCTTTGATACTAACGATATAAACAATATTAAGGAATTATCTAGAAATATTCTTATCATGATACCTCCTTCATTGGTATTCTTTATCTGCTTACCTGTATTTCTTAATTTGAAAATTGATTTTTATGCTTCTATACTCCTTTCAATACTTTTAACGGCATTTTTTTACTGGTTTTATCTTTATATATTAAGTTTCTTTGGGATTAGATTAAATTGAAAGGAAGGATTTTATGAGGTTATTTATGGTTCATGTTGGATATTATGATAAATCTATTGGAGAAGGTATTTATGAGACTCACTTAAATTATTTTGTTGCAGCTAAAGACCCAAAAGATGCAAAAAATAAAACTGAAAGTATTCTAGAGTTTAAAGAGAAATCTATGCATATAGATGGAATGAAAGAAATAAAAAATGTAGATGGTTATAAAGTTTCTTTAGTTAAGGACTCTATGGCTGAGTCTGGAGAGGTTTTATCCTATAAGGATGTTTATACTCTAAATAAAGAGGATTGAATTTCATGAATTACTATCAATTAGGTAATCAAAGATGAAAGATAACTTATTTCAAAAGATCATAGATCGTCAGATTCCTGCAGATATTGTTTATGAAGATGATATATGTCTTGTATTTAAAGATATCAATCCAGTGGCCCCAATACACGTTTTAATTATTCCTAAGAAGCAGATAGAGAAATTATCAGATTCTCAGAAAGCTGATCATGATCTATTGGGACACCTTATGTTGGTAGCTGGAAAGGTTGCGAGACAACTAGGCGTAGAAGAAGCTTTTAGGCTTGTTGTGAACAATGGCTCGGGTGCACAACAAACTGTTTTTCATCTTCACTTACACCTTATAGCCGGAAGAGAGTTTAGCTGGCCACCTGGTTAGTTTATGTTAAGGATTTTAATGACTCTTTATATTTATGAGTTTTTTCAATCTTATTTTGTATTGACTCATTTAGCTGGAAATTATTTCCTATAAGATCTAAGGCCATTTTTAAATGCTCTAAAGCTTTATCATAATTTCCTGTAAGAAAGAAATATTCTGCCCTAGATTGATGTAGGGAAATAATATTCTTTCCTAGTCCCTGAACCTCTGCTAGCCAATACCAGATCTGTGGATCAAAAGACCTTTTGAGAGCTAGATCTTTTAATAGGCTTTCTGCTTCTTCATATTTTTCCTGGTTCATAAGTAATTTAGAATAAAGCATTGAGATAGGGTAATTTTTTGGGTTTATGTCATTTAGTTTTCTTGCTAGAGCTTCAGCCTCAAATAAATTATTAGCAGCAATATGAGCTTCCAACAATCCTATCTGTAATAACAGATTTTCTTCAGCCTTTGAAAGAGCTTTTCTTGCATATGAGAGAGCTTCTTCATGTTTTCCTATTTTTGATAGAGCTCTAGATAATCCGTATTCAGCAATAATAGTTTGATCAGGATTAGAACTTTTTCTTAGATCTTCCTTAAATTTGGAAATAACCTGTCTGGGAAACTTAGAAAAATTTAAAACCGATCTCTGTCTTACCAAATAATAATCAAGATTCTCCTTAAATTCCTTTCTGGGATATTCTCTAGCCCTGGATATTGAATCTGATATCCTTTTTTTAGTAAGTGGGTGAGATCTTAAGAATTCCATATCATTAGAACCAGAAAGTCTACTCATAGACTGAAGGGTCTCAAACATTTCAGACATACTTCTAGGGTTGAAACCTGCATTAACCATTGTTTTAAATCCAATTCTATCTGCTTCCTGTTCGTTACCCCTGCTATATGTAAGAGATTGTTGATTTAATGCTTGTTGACCAACAATTAAGGCATTAGGATTATTGGTAGCTCCTGCAAGAGCAATACTCCCTAGCATAGTTAAAGCATTCAATAGGCCTCTATCTTTTTGCCTTTGAAGTCTTCTAGCAAAATGCCTTTGGCTTAAATGTGCTAATTCATGTGAAAGAACTGATGCAAACTGACCTTCAGATTGAGCGTGGAGAATTAATCCTGCATTAATTCCTATAATGCCACCTGGAGCAGCAAATGCGTTCACTTGCCTGTCTTTTATTATCACAATTTCAAGTCTTCTATCTGATAACTCACTAAATTCAGATAACCTATATACTAAATGCTCTGTGTAGTCTTGAGTTACTGGATCAGAGTAATCAGGAGCTGATCTTCTTACTTGAGCTATGTATATTCTTCCAAGATTATATTCTGAGGCTATAGAGATCGATGAAGAGGATGCATCTCCTAATTCAGGTAAGGACTCATCATCAGAATTAAAATGTCCGCTCATAGACAAAGTAAAGATAATTAATAGCTTTTTAAAATTCATTTATTTCTACAGTTCGTAAATAAATACTATATATTATGACTACGATATTTGACCAGTGAGATATTTTTGAGTTCAACTTTAAATAAAAAGAATTAATGCACGTTGACCTTTCAAACTATAAATGCCCTTTACTTTTGTTGAAAGTAAGACAGTACCTTGAAGAAGTAAAATCAGGCGAAGAAGTGGAGTTTAAAACAAAAGATCCGGTTTCTTGGAAAGAATTTCACTCTTATGCCAAAATAACAGGCAATAATTTGCTAGAAGCTAAAAAAGATAAAAACTTCTTTTATTTCGTTATTAAAAGGAAATAATATGATTTCAGTATTTAAAAATATTTTAAATAAAATCTTTTCTACCGAAGAGTCGATATATTTTGCTTTAATAATTCTACTTGCATTCATTTTTATAATTTTATTTGGTGATGCACTTTTACCAGTCATAATAAGTCTTGTAATTGCTTTTTTGTTAAACGGTTTAGTAAATTATTTTCAGACTTTTAACCTCTCAAGCGGCTTATCTATTATCATTGCATTGTTTATATTTTTTGCTATATACATAAGTCTTTTCTTGGCTTTACCTTCTATAGGCGGGCAGATTAATTCACTATTGCAAAGTTTGCCTACTATTGTTACTACCTTTCAGGAAACCTTAAGCAATTATTTCTCTGAAGAACAATTAGAAGCTCTTTTTGCAAATGTTTCTAACCAAATTAATTCCTTGTTATCTTCAGTTTTAGGACAAATCGCAGGAACTATATCTCTTATGTTTAATGCCATTATTTATGCCTTACTCATTCCGTTGATGGTAGTTTTTTTTATAAAAGATAAAAAAGTTCTTTTACCAATGTTAACAAGCTTTTTACCACGAAATCATGGTCTTATGGAAACGGTTCTTAGAGAAATGAATAATCAGCTATTTAATTATGTAACAGGTAAATTTATTGAGATGATAATTGTTGCAACGTCTTCTTATTTTTTATTTGCAATCTTAGGACTACCATACGCTATATTAATTTCTATTCTGGTTGGTCTATCAGTAATTATTCCAATCTTTGGTGCTATTTTAGTAACGATCCCAGTTGTCCTTTTAGGTTTGTATGAGTGGGGATTATCAGAAAATTTCTATTGGCTGGTTGGGCTCTACTTAGTAATACAAATATTAGATGGGAATCTCTTAGTCCCCATATTATTTTCTTCTAGAAACAATCTTCATCCGGTTATTATAATAATTTCAGTTCTCTTTTTTGGAGGTATATGGGGCTTCTGGGGTTTATTCTTTGCCATACCTCTTGCTACTTTTATAAAGGCCATTATAAATTCTTGGCCCACTAATGAGCAGGCCTAGATAAGTTTCACTTCATCTAGAACCTCTTGCGCATGACCTTTAACTTTTACTTTTCTCCATTCTTTAACGAGCTTTCCTTCAGAGTTAATTAAGAAAGTACTTCTCTCTATGCCCATATATTTCCTTCCATACATACTTTTCTCTTTTATAACATCATATTGTTTACATATCTTTTCATCAGGATCTGAGATTAGTTCAAAATTAAAATTTTGCTTTTTTTTAAAGTTTTCATGAGATGTTAAGGACTCTCTTGACAAACCTAATATAATTGTATTTAGCTTAGAAAATTCTTTATTAAGGTCTCTAAAATCTTGCCCTTCAAGAGTACAGCCAGGTGTGCTATCTTTAGGATAGAAATATAAAACTACATTTTTACCTTTGAAATCGTTTAAGTCTGCTATTTTATTTCCAGTACAGGACCCAATGAACCTGGGAGCTTTTGAATTTAATTTTGTTTTGGACATATAACCTCCTTTAAAAAGTATCTATAATGATAAAAAATTATATGATTTTAGCAACATGATAAATATTATTTATGTTTAGTATTCAAGGATCAATTGTAGCTTTAATTACCCCAATGAATTCAGATGGAAGTATAGATCTCAACAAAACAAATGAACTTGTAGATTGGCATATCAAATCAGGCACTTCAGGGATAGTTGTTGTTGGTACCACTGGTGAATCAGCAACTCTTGATGTAGCAGAACATGTTCAAATTATTGAGCATGTTGTAGACCATGCGAACGAAAGGATAAAGATTATTGCTGGGACCGGCGCTAACTCTACAAAAGAAGCTATTTATCTTACTGCGGCAGCTAAAAAAGCAGGAGCAAATGCTGCCTTGTTGGTAACTCCTTACTACAATAAGCCTAGTCAAGCAGGCCTAAAAGAGCATTATGAATCTATTGCGAATGAAGTTGATATTCCTCAGATTTTATACAATGTACCTTCAAGAACGGGTTGTGATATGGAGTCTTCAACTGTTGTAGGGTTATCTCAACATGAAAACATTATTGGAATTAAGGAAGCAACAGGAAGCATAGAAAGATTATTAGATATAAAAGAAGGCTTAAAAACAGTAGGATCTTCTAATTTTTTACTTCTTTCGGGAGATGATTTTACTGCTACAGACTTCATTCTGAATGGAGGGAAAGGTACTATATCTGTAACTGCGAATGTAATTCCTGAAACTGTAGCCAAAATCTCTGCCTTAGCACTTGCAGGAAATAAAGAAGATGCTTATAAATTAGACTCTTCTATATCAAAACTAAATCAACTTCTTTTTATTGAATCTAATCCTATTCCTGTAAAATGGATATTAAATAGGATGGGAATTATCTCGGAAGGAATAAGATTGCCACTTACTAAGTTGGACATTAAATTCCATAAAGATATTGAAGAGGAACTTAAAGCTTTAGATTTAATCAGTTAAGCATGTTTATTAAATTATTAAATATATCGATGTTATTTGTATTAAGCTCTTGCGGCTTTATTTTAACTGATCACAGCAATGACTATCTAAAAGAAAAACAGATAGAGCCTATTGCAATACCTGATGAAACTGAATCAAGGCAAATAATAGATTTTTATCCAGTTGAACCTTTAGAAGAAAAGGTATCACAGAATTTCAGGGTTCCTAGGCCTGAACAAGTTTTCTCTTCAGGTACTTCTAACGAAATAAGAATGCATAAATTAGGTGAGTTGCGTTGGCTCTATGTTGAGATCTTACCAAGCAGTAGCTGGCCTATTATGAGAAATTTTTGGGAGTCCAGTAAATTTGGCCTGCAAGGAAACGATCCCAATCAAGGAATATTAGAAAGTCAGGAGTATATAGTTAATAATCAGGTTACCAAATTCATTACAAAGATAGAACACGGCATTAGACAAGCAAGTACAGAAATATTTATTTCGCACTTAATAGAATCTGATGGAAGTTGGATAAGGGTTGATCAAGATCAAAACTTAGAAGAAGAAGTGCTTAGATCTGCTCTTGATTACCTAGCGGCTTCACCATCGTCAGGAGGAACTTCTTTGGTAGCATTAAACCTAAATCTAGGACAGAAAGCTGCTTTAAAACAGGATACTGAAAATAAAAGCTTTATAGAGCTCGACTTGGAATATGCTAGAGCATGGGCAGCTGTTGATAGGGCTCTGCAAGAGGCTATGATAGAGGTAAAAGATCTAAATAGAGAGGATGGTGTATTTTATGTAGAATTTTCAAATAAAATACAAGATCGAGGCTTCTTTTCTAAGATTTTTAGAAGGAGTGAACAAAAGGCAAGCTTTATTATAAATATAGAAAAAATAAATGATGATAGGTGCTCAGTAACAGTAGTTTCAGAATCAGAATTGGGATCAATAATGGAAAGGGATTTATTATCAGAAATTAATCAATCACTATCTTAAAAAAATTATGAAAAATATTAAACAAGGAAAATTAATTACAACTGGAAAAGCAAAGTCTCTTTTTGAGACTGATGATAAAAATTTCTTAATAATGAATTATAGAGATGATACCTCTGCGTTTGATGGTAAAAAGAAAGAGGCACTGGAAGGTAAAGGAGAGATAAACAACAAGTTTAATGCCTTTATTATGAAACATCTTGAGACTAATGGTATAGATACTCATTTCGTAGAGCTCATATCTTCAACCGATAGTTTAGTAAAGAAGCTAAGCATGGTTCCAGTTGAGTGTGTTGTTAGAAATATAGCGGCTGGAAGCATATGTAAAAGACTTGGATTGGAAGAGGGTCTAGACCTAGAACCACCTACCTTTGAATTTTTTTTCAAAGATGATGAGCTTGGAGATCCGATGATCAACGAATATCACATAAGATCTTTTGGTTGGGCAAATCAAGATCAAATTGATGACATGCAAACCAAAACTTTTGAAGTAAATAATGTCTTAAAAAAGCTATTTTCTGAAGCAGGAATGATACTAGTTGACTATAAATTAGAATTCGGTTCTTTTGAAGGAAAGCTCCTTTTGGGCGATGAATTTACTCCTGATGGATGTAGAGTCTGGGACGTAGAAACAAGAGAGAAACTAGATAAAGATAGGTTTAGACAGGGCTTAGGAGATGTAGTTGAGTCTTATGAAATAATAGCTTCTAAGTTAGGGGTTATTTAAATTATTTTAATCCCTTATTAATATCATCTATAGACTTACTTCCAGGACATAAATCAGCTTCATCCATTTGGTTTAAAGGCTTATCAGCAATCTCAAGTATTTCTTTAAGGTCTTTAGCTTTAGGATCAGCGTATAATAAACCAGTTAATACTTGCCCATTTTCTTGAGATTCTTGAATACTTTTTATGGCTGTTATCTTATTGCTTGGATCGTAGTCCTTAGGAATTTTCTGCAAAGTAAGTTTTGAGCCATCATGAAGGTCTACGTCAACTGAACTACCGGCAGAGTAGTCAGTAGTTATTTCTTTTCCAATAGGAACAAAATCAGGTTTAGAGAGGGCATCATTATGTTCTCTAATATAGTCATAGCTTTTTGTCGAAGTAGAATGATTGTTGAAAGTTACACATGGCGAAATTATATCTAGAAAAGAAAATCCTTTATGACTGAGAGCAGCATTTATTAGAGGAACAAGTTGATCTTTATCACCAGAAAAGCTTCTAGCTACATAACTAGCACCTAACTGTATAGCCATAGTTGGAAGGTCTATTGAAGGAAAAAGGTTATCGTCCCCATATTTACTCTTAGATTCCAAATCATTAGTAGCAGAGAACTGTCCTTTAGTTAGTCCGTAAGTGCCGTTATTTTCAACAATGTAAGTCATGTTAACCTGTCTTCTTGCACAATGAATAAACTGCCCAATTCCAATTGAAGCGCTATCACCATCACCCGAAACACCTATATATAATAGTTCGTGGTTAGCCATAGCTGCTCCAGTAGCTATTGAAGGCATTCTTCCGTGCACGGAGTTAAATCCATGTGATTGATTAAGAAAATAGGCAGGAGCTTTTGAAGAACAGCCAATACCAGATAATTTAGCAACTTTATAGGCTTCAATACTCAATTCGAAGCAAGATTCTATGATAGCTGAGCTTATCGAGTCATGGCCACAGCCTGCACAGAGAGTAGATACTGCTCCTTCATAGTCTCTTCTAGTTAAACCAAGAGAATTCCTTTCAAGAAGAGGGTGGTGGTTTTTAGGTTTAGTAATGTAAGTCATATTTATACTATGCTGCTCTTTCAGGAGATCCTGTAAGGTGAGCAGTAATTTTATTAGTGATATAGTTAGCAGTTATCGGCTGTCCATCAAAGCAGAGTATAGAGACTAGCTTATCTGGAGCTATACCTCCCTCTGCCATTAGCAATGTTCTCATTTGCCCATCTCTATTCTGTTCTATAATGAATAGTAGATCATGGTCTTCTATAAACTCCCACACCTCCAAGTTGAAGGGAAAAGATCTTATTCTCATGGCATCAACAATAATTCCTTCTTCTTCAATCTGGTCTAGACTTTCTTCCATTGAGCAATCTGTACTTCCAAAATAAATAACACCCATGGAACTCTTATTCTTTTCCTGCGTAAAGATAGGTTTAGGTACTATTTCTGATGCAGTTTGGAACTTTCTAAGTAGTCTTGAAAGAATTTCAGCATTTTTTACACCATCCTCTGTATATCTAGCATATTCATCATGAGAAGTGCCTCTTGTAAAGAAAGCGCCTTTTTCAGGGTGGGTAGCAGGATATGTCCTATATGGGATTCCATCTCCGTCAACATCTAGATATCTACCAAATTCATTCATATTGTCCAAATCTTTTCTGGAAAGAACTTTACCTCTATCAAATTTCAAATTGTCATCCCAAACAAATTCAGATGTTGACCAATCATTCATTCCTAAGTCAAGATCTAAAAGGACGATTACTGGTGTTTGCAGTCTATCAGCTATATCAAAAGCTTTATGAGCAAATTCAAAACATTCAGAAGGGTTAGAAGGAATTAAAAGAACATGTTTTGTATCACCATGAGAAGCATAAGCACAAGTAAGTAGATCTGATTGCTGAGTCCTTGTTGGCATCCCAGTAGATGGCCCTCCTCTTTGGACATTGAAGAGAACAGCAGGTACCTCGGCGAAATAAGCTAAACCTATAAACTCACTCATTAACGAAACTCCAGGGCCGCTAGTAGCAGTGAAACCTCTAGCCCCATTCCAATTAGCACCTATAGTCATACCCATAGCAGCAAGTTCATCTTCAGCTTGTACTATTGCAAATTTATTTTTTCCAGAATCTTCATCTACTCTTAATTTTTCACAGTATTTAGTATAAGACTCAGCTAGTGAAGTAGAAGGCGTTATAGGGTACCAAGCGCAGAAGGTTGCTCCACCGTAGACGCAACCTAAGCCAGCAGCATCATTTCCGCTTGTTAGTATTTGCCCATCGGTTTTGTTAGACTTTTTTACTGTAATTTCGCATACGCCGTTAAGGTTCTCCTCAGCATATTTATATCCTATTTCTAAAGCCTTTATATTTGGTTCGATTAGTTTTTCTTTTCCAGCAAATTGTTCTTTTATCAGATTCTGATAAATTTCTTTTTCTATCTTTAAGAAAGAACATAAAGCTCCAACATAAACCAAATTTTTAAAGAGGAGTCTCTGTTTAGGGTTTGCGAACTCTTTAACACAAAGCTCCGTAAGTGGGATCTCTACAACATTTATATCTTCTCTTCCAAAGTCTCTTTTCCATGAGGAGTCGTAGATCAAGTAACCTCCTTCTTTTATCTCCGTTACATCTTGGTGGTAGGACTGAGGATTCATTGCAACCATGATATCTATGCCTTCCCTTCTCCCTAAATACCCTGATTCATTTACTCTTACCTCAAACCAGGTAGGTAATCCTTGAATATTAGATGGAAAAATGTTTTTTGGGCTAACTGGTATACCGGATCTAAAAACTCCCTTCGCAAACATTTGGTTCGCACTTGCCGAGCCAGAGCCATTTACATTAGCAAACTTTATAACAAAATCATTTATAGATGAGATTTTCTTCATGAGTAAACCTTAGATTCCATATATAAAAAGTTTTGCATATCCCAAGCTCCAGTAGGGCACCTTTCTGCACATAAACCACAATGTAAACAAACATCTTCATCTTTAACCATTACTCTGGACGTTTGTTCCAGCTTTTCTGAAACTAGGATCTCTTGGCTCAAGTTTAAAGCAGGAATTCTAAGATTATTTCTTAAACTTTCTTCATCTTGGTTTTCAATAAAATTAATGCAGTCAGTAGGACAAATGTCTACACAAGCATCACACTCAATACAGAGATCTTCTGCAAAAACAGTCTGTACATCACAATTTAAACATCTTTGAGCTTCTTCGAAGGCTAATTTATCATCAAATCCAAGTTCAACTTCTTTCTTTATATCCTTGAGGGTTTCAGATTGATCAGCATGAGGTACTAAATATCTTTTAGCTTGTGAAATATCATTATCGTAAGACCATTCATGAACACCCATCTTCTTACTTACTAAGGTTGTTGAGGGCTCTGGTCTATCATACAAGTCTCGATCATTGCAGAATTTGTCTATTGAGATAGCTGCTTGATGACCATGTGCAGCAGCCCAAATTATATTCTCTGGTCCCCAGGCAGCATCCCCACCAAAAAAAACTTTTTCATGCGTAGATTGGAAAGTAATTTTATCAACAATAGGCATATCCCATTCCCCAAATTCTATTCCACAATCCCTTTCTATCCATTCAAATGAATTATCTTGTCCAATGGCCACCAAAACATCGTCACATTCAATTATCACAGGATCCTCTCCAGTTGGCACTAGAGATCTATTTCCATTCTTGTCAAAAACCGCTTCAACCTTTTCAAATTCCATTCCAATTAATTTATTTTCTTTCGTTATAAATCTCTTTGGGACATGATTTTCATATATAGGTATTCCTTCATTCATGGCATCTTCAATTTCCCATTCAGAGGCTTTCATCTGATTAAATGGACTTCTTACTAGTACTTTAACCGATTCTGCACCGAGTCTAAGAGAAGATCTGCAACAGTCCATGGCTGTATTTCCTCCACCTAATACTATTACTTTTTTACCAATAGACTTGGTGTGTTCAAATGCAATACTTGTTAGCCAATCTATTCCTATATGTATGTTTTTAGAGGCTTCTTTTCGGCCTTCTACATTTATATCTCTACCTTTTGGAGCTCCAGTACCTACAAATATTGCATCGAAATCCTCATTTAAAAGGTTCGACATACTTTCTATTTCGGTGTTGAATTTTTTCTCTATACCCAGATCTAAGATTCTATTAACTTCTTCATCTAAAACTTCCTCTGGAAGCCTAAATGAAGGTATATTAGTTCTCATAAGGCCCCCGGCTCTATCGTCTCTTTCGAATAGTACGCAATGATATCCCAACATTACTAGATCCCTTGCAACTGTTAAAGATGCTGGCCCACCTCCTATAAGAGCTATTCTTTTACCATTCTTATGATCTGGTTTAGGTATAAAGCTTGAGATGTCTGATTTATAGTCATAAGTAACCCTTTTCAGTCTACAAATAGCAACTGCTTTCTCGTGAGTTCTAGTTCTTCTACAAGCTGGCTCACAAGGTCTATCACAAGTTCTTCCTAAAATACCTGGGAAAACATTTGATTCCCAATTTAACATATAGGCTTCGTTATAATTTCCTTGTGAAATCTGCCTTATATATTCAGGTACAGGTGTATGAGCAGGGCAAGCATGTTGGCAATCAACAACCTTATGATAATACTGAGGGTTATTAGTATCTGTAGGTGGTACATATTGATGAATTATTTCTGATACATCATCTTTATGTGTAGGTTTTATAGAACTTGTTTTATTTTTAGCTAAAGCTATTTTATTTTTAAGGCTTTTGACTACTTCCCATCTTAGTTCTTTTGCTCTATGCAGGTCATGTGTTTGTAAGGATTGCCTTAAATCGTATCCTAATTCTTCTCTAAGGGTCCTTGGGACAGCAACTTTAACCCACCAAGTCCTGTACCTTTTAAAGAGATACTTTGTTTCAGTATTTTCCATTTACTTCCAAATTATCATTTTCGTGTATGGTACACAAAAAAGGTCCATATAAAAAGAAATTTTAGAAATAATGATTATTTGATAATGATTATCATTTACGATATTCGTTATGTACCTTTTATAGTTTTTATATTCCTGATATAATTAGTCAGGAATAAAATGAATCTAACAAATAAAGGAAAGTATGCTCTAACAGCGATCTTAGATCTAGCTGTTTTAGACAAAAATAAACGATACATAAAGATATCAGAAGTAGCTGAACGGCAGTCTATTCCAGCCCAATACTTAGAACAAATATTTAATAAGTTAAAAAATGAAGGCCTACTATATGCTTCAAGAGGTCCTGCTGGGGGATTTAGATTAGCAAAAAAAAGCCATTCTATTAGAGTGGGTGAAGTTATAAATGCTGTGGAAAAACCTATGGACGCAACACAGTGCTCTGGACTAGGGACTTGTAATGCAGGGACTAAATGCTTAGCTCATGATTTCTGGTTAGAGTTGAATGCAAACTTAAATGAATTTTTAATGGAAAAGACTCTTCATGATGTTCTAACAAAAAATGATGTTCTAACAAAAAATGTTGAAGTAAATAATTATTATATTGTTAAAGGATAGTTTTTGATTATGAAGTTACCTATTTATTTAGATTATGCATCAACCACTCCAGTAGACCCAAGGGTGGTAGAAAAAATGCAAGACTGTCTATCTTTAGATGGAGCTTTTGGCAATCCAGCATCCAGATCTCATAGTTTTGGTTGGCAGGCAGAAGAGCTTACTGAAGAGGCCAGAATGAATGTAGCTAAATTAGTAAATTGTGATCCTAGAGAGATTGTTTGGACATCAGGAGCCACTGAATCAGATAATTTAGCTATAAAAGGTGCAGCTCATTTTAATAAGAGTAAAGGCAACCATATAATCACATCAAAACTAGAACACAAGGCTGTCTTAGATAGTTGCAGACAGCTAGAGAGGGAAGGGTTCGATGTTACTTACTTATCTCCTGATAGATTTGGATTAATTGACCCCGAATTAGTAAAAGAAAATATAAAGCAAGAGACCATATTAGTCTCTTTGATGCATATCAATAATGAGATAGGTGTAATTAATGATATTAAGAGAATTGGTGAAATTACCAGAGAGAGAGGAATAATTTTCCATGTAGATGCAGCTCAGAGTACTGGAAAAATTAAAATAGATTTATCTGAATTAGGTGTTGATCTTATGTCATTTTCTGCTCATAAAACTTATGGACCTAAAGGAGTTGGAGCGATGTATGCATCAAGAAAACCAAGGGTTAGGATACAGGCACAGATTCATGGAGGGGGACACGAAAGAGGCATGAGGTCCGGTACTCTTCCAACTCATCAGATCGTAGGAATGGGAGAAGCTTTTAAGATTGCAAACTTAGAAATGGAAGAAGATAACGTAAGAATAAAAGATTTAAGAGACAAATTTTGGAATCATTTAAAAGATATGGAAGAGATTTATTTAAATGGACATGAACAACAAAGAGCTGCAGGTTTCTTGAATGTTAGTTTTAACTATGTAGAAGGAGAATCTTTAATTATGGCACTTAAAGATATTGCTGTTTCGTCTGGTTCGGCTTGTACTTCAGCAAGCTTAGAACCATCTTATGTTTTACGAGCTTTAGGTCTAAAAGATGAACTTGCACACAGCTCCATAAGGTTTGCAGTAGGTAGGTTTACTACTGTCGAAGAGATTGAATATACATCGAAACTGGTAAAAGATTCAGTAGAAAAGCTAAGAACTTTGTCGCCCTTATGGGATATGTATAAAGATGGAGTAGATTTAGATTCAATAGAGTGGGCTTCTTAGAGTATTAGATTAATTATTTAAGTGAGGAATATTTATGGCGTACAGTAAAAAAGTTATAGATAAGTTTGAGAAAACATTAAAAGAACCTGAAAAGAATAGCGTAGGAAGATGGGATCCTAGTGAGTCTGATGTCGGGACAGGCATGGTTGGAGCACCTGCTTGCGGTGATGTTATGAGGTTGCAGATTAAATGTAAGCCAGAAAATAATAGTCACGTTATTAGTGATGTTAAATTTAAAACTTACGGTTGTGGATCTGCTATAGCTTCATCTAGTGAACTTGTAGATATGTTGATAGGTAAGACTCTAGAAGAAGCTAAAGAAATAAAAAATAAAGAAATTGCAGATGCTTTAGATTTACCCCCGATAAAGATCCATTGTTCTGTATTAGCTGAAGATAGTATAAAAAAAGCTGTGGATGATTATGAATCAAAGTTATAAAAAATATGTCTATTAATAATCCTTCTGTATTTGATCCTAATAATCTTTTACTGACAGACGTAGCGATAAAACACTTTCGCAATGCATTAAACAATAGGAATTCAGCTAAAGGAGTTAGGTTTTCAGTTCAAGAGTCTTCAGGATGCTCTGGCTACACTTATGAGCTAGATTATGTTCTTAAAGCAGACAAAGATGACTTAATTTTTCAATTTCAAGAAATCCAAGTATTTATAGATCCTCTCTCTTTTGAGTTTTTAAAAGGAACAAAGATAGATTTTGAAACTGAAGGGGTAAATTCAGGTATTAAATTTCATAACCCTAATGTCAAGGCTGTTTGTGGTTGTGGCGAAAGCTTTGATGTAGATTTATAAACATCATTGTGCCTAAGGTTATAATTTATCCTCATCCAGATCTCTGCCCAGAAGGTGCAGAGATAGAAGCTGATTCAGGTACTTCCTTAGCTGAAGCTCTACTTGAAAATAAAATTAAAATTGAACACGCTTGTGAATTATCTTGTGCTTGTACAACTTGTCATGTAATTGTAAAAGAAGGCTTTAGTACACTTGAATTAGCTTCTGAGGAAGAGGAAGATATGTTGGACAAGGCTTGGGGGCTAGAATCTGAATCTAGATTAAGTTGCCAGGTTATGTTGGGTGAAGATGACCTAGAAGTCCAGCTACCTAAATATACTGTTAATATGGTTTCTGAAAACCACTAATTTTATGCTTTGGACTGATATAAATGATATAGCAATTCTTTTATCTGAACTTCACGAAGAAATGGATCCAAGATATATCCTTTTTGTTGATCTTAGAAATTTAATACTAGAATTACCTGGATTTGAGGATGATCCAGATAAGTGTAATGAAAAAATCCTTGAAGCCATCCAAATGCTTTGGATTGAAGAGCTCGACTAACTATTCTAATTTAATTAAGTATAATGCCTTTTTTTAATTAAGATACACAATGGAAAGAACACTCTCAATAATTAAGCCAGATGCAATGTCTAAAGGATATGCAGAAGAAATTTGTCAAAGGCTAGAAAAAAATGGACTAAGGATTATTGTTAAGAAGGAAATACAATTAGATGAATCTCAAGCAAAAGGATTTTATGCTGAGCATGAAGGCAAACCATTTTTTAAAGACCTTATATCTTTTATGACTTCTGGACCTATACAAGTACAAGTTTTAGAAGGAGATAATGCAATTACCTTTTATAGGAAATTAATGGGGAATACTAATCCTGAAGAAGCAGATCCTGGAACAATTAGAGCAGATTTTGCGAATTCTATTGATGCCAATGCAGTTCATGGTTCAGATTCTCCCTCTTCTGCATCAAGAGAGATAAATTATTTCTTTTCAGATTTATAACAATAGATTTTTCTAAATTAATTGGGACTCTATTTCAAAACTAAACATATTTTTTTTGGCTTAAGCCCATTATTTTGGAAAGTTTTGAGTAGTAATTAATGATAAAATAATTTTAAAGAAGTACTTTATAGGCATATTCCTTGAACAAAAAGTGAAAATTTCTGAAAACAGTATAAGAAGGAAATCACGCCAGATTATGGTTGGTGATGTCCCTGTAGGGGGAGATGCACCAATTTCAATACAAAGTATGACGAATACGAAGACATACGATGTAGAGTCTACTGTAAATCAAATAAATGATCTGCAGTCAGCTGGAGCTGATATAGTTAGGGTTTCTGTACCAGATCAAGAAAGTGCAGATGCCTTTAAAAAAATAAAGCAATCTGCCAATTTGCCACTGGTAGCAGACATTCATTTTGACTATTCAATGGCCTTAGAAGCCATAAAAAATAAGGCTGACTGTATAAGAATAAATCCTGGAAATATAGGGAAAGAAAACAAAATAAAGGAAATAGTTTCAGCATGTAAAGATAACTCAGTTCCTATTAGAGTAGGAGTAAATGCAGGGTCTTTAGAAAAAAAGTTACAGATTAAATATGGAGAGCCTAACTCTGATGCTCTAGTAGAATCTGCTTTAAATCATATTAATATACTAGAGAAGCTTAATTTTAAAGAGTACAAACTAAGTTTAAAAGCTTCAAATGTACATTTAACTATTCAAAGTTATAAAAAAATTGCACAACTTATAGACAGCCCTTTACATCTTGGAATCACTGAAGCAGGTGGTTTCAGGTCTGGTACCGTAAAGACTTCAATCGGCTTAGGGGCTTTGTTATTGGAAGGAATTGGAGATACTCTAAGAGTTTCTTTAGCCTCTGATCCGTTAGATGAAATCAAGGTTGGTTGGGATATCTTAAAAAGTTTAGAGTTAAGATCTAGAGGAATAAATTTTATAGCCTGCCCTAGCTGCTCTAGGATGAATTTTGATGTTATAGGAACTATGAATATTCTTGAAGAAAGATTGGAAGATATAAAAGAAGACCTCGATGTTGCAGTTATAGGATGTTATGTTAATGGACCTGGTGAATCTAAACATACTGATATAGGTGTTACAGGAGGTTCTCCAAAGAATTTAATTTACGTTGATGGGAAACCAGATCATAAGATAGCTAGTGAAGATTTAGCCGATCATTTAGAATCTTTAATAAGAAATAAAATACAAAAATTAAGTAAAGAACAAAATAATTTAATTATTAAAAATTGAATGCCTAAGATAGAAAAAATTAGAGGTATGAGTGACCTAACTCCTCAGGAGTTAAGTGTTTGGTCATGCGCAGAGGAAGCTATAAAAGAAAGTTTCCTTTCTTATGGTTTTCAAGAAATTAGATTCCCAATCCTAGAAAATTCTAATTTATTTACTAGATCCAATAATTCTTCTGAGATGGTTACAAAACAAATGTATTCTTTTGAAGACAAAGGAGGGGATAGTATTTCTTTAAGGCCCGAAGGCACGGCAAGTTGTGTGAGGGCAGCAATCGAAAACGACCTAATTAGGACTGATAAAGCTAGGCTTTGGTATATGGGACCAATGTTTAGATATGAAAGACCTCAAAAAGGAAGATCTAGACAATTTCATCAATCAAGTGCAGAAATCTTTGGTCACGCTTCTTTTGAAGCAGATTTAGAGCTCATCCAACTCTCAAATAGAATTTGGAAGAAACTTGATATTGATTCAGATATTATTTTAGAAATAAATAATATTGGAGATAAAAATACTAGGAAAAAATATACAGAAGCTTTAAAAGAATATTTGCAGCCATTGGTAAGCAGTTTTGATGAAGAATCTTTAAAAACTCTTCAAAATAATCCATTAAGAATATTGGATACAAAGAATCCTAAAATACTAAATACAATCCAAGATGCTCCAAACATCAATGACTTTTTAGATGATAAATCTCTAAATGATTTCGAATCTCTTAAAGATTCACTAGCCAAGAATTCTATTAAATTTACTGTTGAGCATAGGTTAGTAAGAGGTCTAGATTATTACAACGGAACTGTTTTTGAATGGAAAAGTGATTCTTTAGGTTCTCAGGATACTGTTTGTGGAGGAGGAAGATATGATAGGCTTGTTGAGGAACTAGGAGGCAAGCCCTGCCCAGCAGCTGGTTTTTCTATAGGAATGGAAAGGTTAATTTTAATCCTTTCCAATCATACTTCTTTGAACAATAGTATCCAAAATAATGTTGATTTCTACTTTGTTTGCTTAGATCAAGAAAGCATAGTTGAGGCCATGATAATTTCTGATGAAATAAGGAATGAGATTCCTAAAATAAATTTGAAAGTTAATCTTGGAAGCGAGAAAGCAAGCACTCAATTTAAAAGAGCTGATAAAATAAATGCAAGATTTGCTCTAATATTAGGACAAGAGGAGAGGAAAAAGGGGATAATTTCGCTCAAAAATTTAAAAAACCAAGAGCAGAAAGAAATACCTAGTAAAAATTTAATTGGTGTACTTAAGGAATATACGGGTAACTAAAATGTCAAAATTCTTATCATCAACAGAAGAAGAGCAGAAAGCTATTATTCTATCAATATGGGAAAAATATAGGATACTAATATTAGCCATTATTGTTCTTATTCCACTAACTATCATAATCAGAGAGTACTTGGAATCTTCCCAACAAGAAACGCAATTCGAATCAGCTAAACTTTATGAAGAATTTTTAAAAGCTGAAGGAGAACAAAAGTTAGTTATTGGGAAAAATTTCGTAAGTTTTTATCCTGGTTCTCTTAAATCACAATTAGTACAACTGAATCTAGCCAAGATAAGTTATGAAAGTGGCGATATACAAGAGGCGATAGCTTACTTAGAAGATCTAAATAATGAAAACAAGAAAAATTCTGAGGGTAATTTTGACCCAATAGAATCTGCAACTAAATTGAGACTGTCTAAAATTTATCTAGAGAAAAATGAACCAAATAAAGTTATTCAACTTCTAGAAGATTCTAATTTACATAATTCTAGTCTGTTTGAAATAAAAGGTGATGCTTTTGTAAAGCTTGGTTTAATATCTCAAGCTAGGGTTAATTACTTACAAGCTATAGAAAAATCCCAAACACAAACCTCATTGGCAATAATTAATATGAAAATAGCAGATCTTGGTGAAGCAGATGACTAAGTATTACAAAAAATTTTTTTTATTATCTTTTTTTGTAATTGTTACAGGCTGTTCTTCTTTAGGAGCCTTAAAATTTTGGGAGGATGAAGAAGAGGACGAGATTAGACCTGCTGAGTTATTAAGTTTCAATGAAACTTTTCAAACTGAGATATTGTGGTCAAAGAATACTGGATCAGAACTTTCCTACGGGAGATTATTGCCCGATGTGTATGAAGAGAAGGTCTATTTTATTTCTTCAGAAGGAGAGTTAAATGTATTTAATCTTAATGGAATTAAGCTCTTTGAGAAACAAACTAATGACATTGTTTCAGGAGCTCTTACAGTAAACTTCAGCACTATACTCTATGGAACTTTGGATGGCGAAATTGTTGCTTTAGATAGCGATAGTGGAAATCAAATATGGAGATCTCAAACTTCAAGTGAAATTTTGGTGCCCCCCGTAACCAATGGAACAGTCGCAGTAGTGCAGTCAGCAGATGGGAAACTATCTGCTTTTAATTTGAGGGATGGTTCAAAATTGTGGGTTCATCAAACACAAGTGCCTACTTTAACCTTGCGTGGAACTTCAATTCCTTTTATAGAACAAGGATTCTTGTTCACAGGATTTTCTAATGGAAGGATAGCAATGATCTATCCAGAATCTGGTGCTGTACGTTTAGAAATTCCTATAAGCATTAATGAAGGAGCATCTGAATTGGAGAGAATTCAGGATGTGGACTCGAAGCCTTTAGTATTACAAAATTACCTTATAGGGGCTTCTTATCAAGGTAATATAGTATCTATAGATCTTTTAGAAGGAAAGGTTTCTTGGAAGCAAGAAATTTCAACTATAAAAGATTTAACCACTGATAACATAAGAATTATTGCTGCAAACGCAGATGATGAAATCCTTGCATTTGGTTTATCTACAGGAGCAATACTCTGGCAACAAGAAGGTTTAAAGTATAGACAAATTAGCTCACCGATTCATTTTGAAGGAAAGGTGATAGTTGGAGACTTAGAAGGGTATGTCCATATTCTAGATTCACAAGACGGAGAGTTCATAGGAAGAAAGAAAATCTCTAGGCAGCCTATTAGAGAGGTATTTTTAAAAGGAAAAGAAATTTTTATCCTAGATAATTCCGGTAAGATCTTTAAAGTTTCACCACAACCTAAATAGTTAGGATCGTAAAATGACTAATTTTGTTGCTATTGTAGGCCGACCTAACGTTGGTAAATCAACTCTTTTTAATATACTTACTAATTCAAAATCAGCTGTAGTTGCTGATTTTTCTGGTCTTACAAGAGATAGAAAATACGGAACCGTAAGAAACAGCACAAATATAGTTATAGATACAGGAGGGATTATTGAAGATACGAGTGATTTAGGTATGGAAGTTAGAAAACAGACCGAATATGCCATTGCAGAATCTGATGCAATCATTTTTATGGTTGACGCCAAGGATGGGCTAATACCATTAGATCAAGATATAGCAAGGCTTTTGAGAAAATATGAGAAAGAAATAGTCTTAGTTATAAATAAGGTAGATAACAGTAAGGCACAAATACAGGCTAATGATTTTAGTGCTTTGGGTTTTAAAGATCCTCTCCTTATTTCAGCTTCGCATAGATTGGGAACAGGCTTGTTATTTTCTTATATAGAACAATTCGAAGATAGTTCTAAACAATCACCGCCTAAAGCTTCAGATTCAATTACTGTTTCTCTAATTGGAAGGCCTAACGCAGGAAAATCAACTTTAATAAACAAAATCCTCGGCGAAGAGAGAGTTCTTGTTTCTCCGCTAGCAGGAACAACAAGAGACTCGATTGAGATACCTTTTAACTTTGAAGGCAATCAATATCTATTGATAGATACAGCAGGCTTAAGAAGAAAACGCTCAATAAAGCAAGGTCTTGAAAAATCTATTGTTACAAAGTCTATAGAATCAATTAAAAGATCTAATATTGTGGTCTTAATCATAGATGGGAGTGAGAATATTGTAGATCAAGACATTCATCTTTTATCTTTATCTTTAGGAATGGGAAAGCCAATAATTATTGCTGCAAATAAGGTAGATCTCTTAAAAAGAGATGAAAAAAAATTAGTTGAAGAGACAATTAACAGAAAGATATCTTTTGCAAAATTTATTAAACCACATTTTATTTCAGCTAAAGAAGGAGAAGGCGTTGCCTCTCTATTAACTAAAATTAAGAAACTTTATAGATCTAGTGCTATAAAGCTTGATACTTCTCTATTGAACCATTTGTTGCAACAAGCTGTTGAAAAGCAAGCTCCGCCAATGTCTGGGAGATTCAGACCAAAATTAAGATACGTGCATGCTATAGGAAAAAACCCTCCAAAAATTCTAATACATGGAAATAACCTAAGTGGAATAAAATCCAATTACAAAAAATACCTCCAAAATTTCTTTAGAGAAAAACTTCCTATTAAATCTAGTCCGGTTGAAATAGTTTTTAAAGATCAAGAAAATCCATATAAGGACAAAATCAATAAATTAACACCTAAACAAAGAATTAAGAGAAAAAGAATTATAAAAAAAGCTAAAAAGAAATAATGAAAGTTCTAAGTATTTATACCTTTTTTCTGATAGTCTTCTCGAGCTTGTTTTTGAATACAATTTATAGTGATAACTTGAAAGATTTAAACCAACCCAATCCACAAAAAGTCCCAGTAGAATTCAACAATCATGGGGTAAAAAGAATAGATAATTATCATTGGATGAGAGATGACACTAGATCTAACAATAAGGTCATTAAACATCTTGATGCGGAAAATCTCTTTTTGGAGTCATGGTTTAAGCAAGAACGTGATGAACGAAAGAAATTGTTTAAAGAAATAACAAACAGAATTCCTTCTAAAGACCAATCTGTTCCAATAAGAGTGAAGAATTATGAATATTATAGAAAATATGATTCAAATTCAGAGCACCCTAAACTCATAAGAAGAAAAAATAAAAACTCTAAAGAACAAATAATGTTAAATGTAAATAAACTGGCTAAGAAGCATGAGTTTTATCAATTATCTAACTGGAGTATTTCTCCCCAGGAAGATCAAATTGCTTATTCAGAAGACATAACTGGGAGAAGGCAGTACAAGATAAAGTTTAAATCTTTAACTTCAGAAAAAGATTTTTTGGAGATTTTAAATAACACTTCAGGAGATATGGCTTGGTCTAATGATGGTAAGTACCTATTTTATGTATTAAGACATGAAGAAACTTTATTACCTTATAAAGTTTTTAGACATGAATTAGGAACTCCTCAAAAAAAAGACAAACTGATCTACGAGGAAAAAGATCCTACCTTCTACCTTTCTGTTGGTAACTCAAGATCAATGGATTTCATCGAAATTTATACAAGCTCCACAACAAGTTCGGAGACTCTCTTAATTGATTCATCTCAACCAGATAAAACGCCAAAAGCTTTCTTAAGAAGAGAAAAAGATCATTTATATACAATTGAGCATGATCCATCTAGTGAAAGATTTTTAATTGAAACTAATTATAAAGCAAAGAACTTTAGACTAATGCAGTCAGAGGTACCTACAAATAAAAACAAAAGAAATTGGAAAGAATTAATCCCTCATAGAGAAGAAGTACTTTTAAAAAGCGTTTTAGCCTTCCAAAAACATCTAGTGGTGATGGAAAGGCAAGAAGGCTTAGTAAGATTAAGGGTAATAGAAAAAGAGTCAAGTATATCCAGGGAAGTGTCTTTTAAAGACCCAACTTATTCTGCTTACCTCGCTTCAAATCCAGAATATGAAGTCGATAGATTCTATTTTGGTTATTCTAGTCTTAGCACACCAGACTCTATTTTCTCAGTTAAGCTTGATTCAGGGTCTAAAAGATTACTCAAACAAACAAAGCTTAAAGGCAATTTTTCTCCATCAAGATATAGAGTTGAAAGGCATTATCTTAAAGTAAGAGATGGTATACAAGTTCCTGTATCTTTAGTTTACAGAAAGGACTTATTTAAGAAATCTAAAAATCCCATCTTTTTATATGGATATGGATCTTATGGTATTTCAGTAGATGCTAGTTTTAGCTCTAGTCGCTTATCTCTCCTAGATAGGGGTTATATTTTCGCAATAGTCCATGTTAGGGGTGGTCAAGAGATGGGGAGGTATTGGTATGAAACTGGAAAGGAGTTCAATAAGTTAAACACTTTTTATGATTTTATAGACGTTACGAAAGGTTTGCTTAATAAAGGTTACGGTGATAAAGAAAGAGTTTTTGCTAAAGGAGGTAGTGCAGGTGGTTTACTAATGGGCGCTGTTATGAATATGGAGCCTTCCCTTTATAAGGGCATAATTTCAAATGTTCCGTTTGTAGATGTATTGACAACAATGTTAGATCCTAGCATTCCTTTAACAACGGGAGAATATGATGAATGGGGAAACCCAGAAAAAAAAGATGAATTCATGTACATGCTCAAATATTCTCCATATGACAATATAAAAGAAAATAACTACCCAAGTATTTTGGTCACAGCTGGATTATGGGATTCGCAAGTCCAATATTTTGAACCGGCAAAATATGTAGCTAAATTGAGAGATTTTAATCAGAGCGATAATCCGATCCTCTTTAAAGTTAATATGTCTGCAGGACACAGCGGAGTTAGTGGGAGATATGCTAGTTTAAAAGAGGTTGCGATGGAGTATGCGTTTTTATTTAGAGTAGATAAGAAAAAATGACTATCGACAGCAAGGAAGCTCTTAAGGATGATTCTAGGATTTTATATGGGTTAATGCTGATTATAATTTTTGTCAGCATGGGTCAATCAGTCTATTGGCAAACCATGCCAATAATTGGAAGAGAGTTTGGATTTTCTGAGATGGAAATTAATACTATCGTCTCTATTTCAGCAGCAATGTTTATTATTTTCACGCCTTTTTGGGGAAAGCTTAGTGATAGGATTGGAAGAAAATCAGTTTTACTAGTAGGCCTCATTGGCTATGTGCTCTCAAATATTGTTTTCTTATATTCTGCTTCCATTGGCCTTCTAGGTTATGTTTCTGGATTTTTTCTTTTATTTGTACTTTTACTTTCAAGAATTATCAATTCAGCTGTAGGAGCTGCTTCACGCCCTGCTATGGGGGCTTATGTTGCGGATGTTACTTCTTTAGAAGAACGTTCTTCAGGCATGGGTAAGTTCGGAGCAGCTAATAATATTGGAACAATTTTAGGTCCAGTATTAGTTGGATCAATAATAAGTATTAACCTTTTCGGTTCGAAGATTGAGGGGTTTAACTTATTAACCCCTTTGATCGTTATGTCGCTTTTAATGATACTTGCAATTATCTTTGTTTTACTGTTTCTACCTAATAAAAGAGAGCCTACCTCAGGTGGAAGTGAACCAAATAGACCAACACTTGACAGGAATCTAAAACTATTGATTTCCATAGGCGTTATTATTTTTACAGCATTTGCTATTGTGCAATCGGTTACTGCTTACTATGTCCAAGATAGATTCTCTTTAACATTAGATGAAACCGCTCGAACTACCGCCCTTCTTTTGGGAACAATGGCTTTGATGGCTATCATTGCTCAATTAACCTTTGTTCAAAAGTTTAAAGGGAGTAGTTTAGAATTAATAAGGTATTCAATTCCTTTATTTATCATAAGTAGCCTTGTTGTGGTTTTATCACCTTCCTTTATATACCTCTACTTAGGAATGGCAATAATGGGACTGGCAATGGGTTTAGCTTCACCAGGATATACTGCAGCTGCTTCTCTGAATGCAGATCCTAATAACCAAGGGGCAGCTGTGGGCTTAGCAATGGTAGCACCTGGCTTAGGTTTCACTTTAGGCCCTTTCATAAGTGGATTACTTTATGGGTTTTCTATAATTCTACCTTTTTGTTTTATTCTTCCTTTGTTTATATCGATCTTTTTTTTGATTAGAGGAATTAAAGGTGTTAGTAGTGTAAATTAATAATATAGCTTTTAGGTGTTGGAGTATTTATAATTTCTATCTGCGCACAACTCAATAATTGACCTAAACTATAGAAATAATGGAAAAAGACAATCGTCCTGTTTATTTGAATCTAATCGCTATTTCTTTACCGGTTATAGGTAAGATTTCTATATTGCATAGGATTTCTGGTTTTGCTCTTTTTTTAACATTTCCATTCATGGTTTGGTTTTTAAGTTTATCTCTGCGATCAGAAGCTGATTTTCTTAATCTAGGACTTATGTTGCAAGAGTCTTTAGCTTTAAAATTAATGTTTTTATTAGTTTATAGTGGCTTTATCTATCATTTGCTAGCGGGTATAAAAAAGATTTTGGGAGATGCATTTGGCATAGGAGAAACTATTAAGACTGGAACGATTATTTCTTGGGTAGTTTTAATGGTTAGCCTTATATTTATAATAACTTACGTTTTATTATTTTGGTAACTATGAAAGGTATATTTGGGTCAGGAACTCGCGATTTTCTTATAATTAGGTTTTGTGCTCTAATTATGGTTTTTTATACTATTTACCTTTTAATTTTCTTTGTTTCAAATCCTATTTTAGATTTCCACCTCTGGTACAATTTTTTTCATCAACTTACCAATAAGATTTTATTCCTAGCCTTTATAATTTCCTTTGCTATACACTTATGGATTGGTACTTGGGCCATAGGGTCAGATTATCTTACTAAAGCTAGATTAGGAAGTTTCGGACCTATAGTGTTCAAGGTTTTTAGGCTTTTTTGTGCTATGAACATTTTGTTAGTATTAATTTTGTCTTTATTAATAATTTTTTAATTTATGTTAGTTAACGATACTCTTCACGGAAAAAATCTACCGATAATGGAATTTGATGGAATTATTGTTGGAGGGGGTGGTGCAGGTATGAGAGCTTCTTTACAACTTGCAGAATCGGGTTTGAATACAGCAGTAATATCAAAGGTTTTCCCGACCAGATCTCATACTGTCTCAGCACAAGGAGGAATAACTTGTGCTATACAAAGCGATGACCCTGATGATGATTGGAGATGGCATATGTTTGATACTGTTAAAGGTTCTGACTATATTGGAGATCAGGATGCTATTGAGTATATGTGTGCTGAAGGTCCGAAAGCAGTATTTGAGTTAGAACATATGGGATTGCCTTTTTCTAGAACTGAGGAAGGTAGAATTTACCAAAGACCTTTTGGTGGGCAGTCCAAAGATTACGGAAAAGGAGGACAAGCAGCCAGAACATGCGCAGCTGCTGATAGAACGGGCCATAGCTTATTACATACTCTCTATCAAGCTAACCTAAAAGCAGGAACTAATTTTTTAAACGAATGGTTTGCGATAGATTTAGTCCTAAATGTAGATAATGCAGTTGTAGGAGTGATAGCTTTTGAAATCGAATCGGGAGAGATTTTCTATATCAAGTCCAAAGCAACTGTCTTGGCCACAGGTGGTGCTGGAAGAATATATGAGTCTACTACTAATGCATTAATAAACTCTGGTGATGGAATAGGCATGTCTCTTAGAGCTGGCTTTCCTGTCCAAGATATAGAGATGTGGCAATTTCATCCAACTGGCATTCATGGAGCAGGCACTTTAGTAACTGAAGGATGTAGAGGAGAAGGTGGTTACTTAATTAATAAAGATGGTGAAAGGTTTATGGAGAGATATGCTCCTAATGCTAAGGATTTGGCTAGTAGAGATGTTGTAGCAAGATCTATGGCTCTAGAAATATTAGAAGGAAGAGGTTGTGGTGCCAATGCCGATCATATAAAACTAAGATTAGACCATTTAGGTCCTGAAGTAGTACATAAGAGACTACCAGGCATAACTGAGTTATCTAAAACCTTTGCAGGAGTTGATCCGGCGGTTGAACCCATACCTGTTGTTCCAACTTGCCATTACATGATGGGCGGAATACCCACAAATGTTCATGGACAAGTAATTTCTACTAAATCTGGAGAAGATAAAATTGTAGAAGGCCTTTATGCAGCTGGAGAGGTTGCTTGTGTATCAGTTCATGGAGGTAACAGGCTAGGAGGAAATTCTTTATTGGATTTAGTGGTTTTTGGTAGAGCAGCAGGAATTTTTATAGAAGATTCTATGAAGCAGGGAGTAGAATTGAAACCAGCTTCTAGTGAAGATGTAGACAAAGCCCTCTCTAGACTTAATAAACTAAATGCATCTAGTAAAGGATACCAAGCAACAGAAGTTAAAAAAGCCATGCAAGATAACATGCAAAAGAATTTCGGAGTATTTAGGAGAGGTGATCTGATGGAAAAAGGAATAGAAGAACTGGCTGAAGCTAGAATTCAGATAGAGAATATTCATTTGCAGGATAAATCAGCTACCTTTAATACAGCAAGATTAGAAGCTTTAGAAGCTCAGAATTTATTTGAAGTTGCTGAGGCCACAGCAATAACAGCCCATGAAAGAAAGGAAAGCAGAGGAGCCCATGCAAGAGATGATTATCCACAAAGAGACGATGATGAATGGCTAAAACATTCAATTTACTATTCTGAAGATAAGTTAGTTAGTAAAAGAGATGTAAATTTTAGACCTAAACAAGTCCAAGCATTTCAACCTACAGTGAGAACCTATTAATGAGTGCAGCAATACCTATTGAGGAAATAAAAACCATTAAGCTTAGTGTTTATAGGTTTGATCCTGCTGAGGATAAAAAGCCCTATATGCAGTCTTTAGATATAGAGGTGCCTACAAATAAAGACTTAATGGTTTTAGATGTATTGCATTTAGCAAAAGAACAAGAACCCTCTCTTTCCTTTAGAAGATCTTGTAGAGAGGGTGTTTGTGGTTCAGATGGAATGAACATAAATGGAAAAAATGGCCTCGCTTGCGTAACTCCTCTATCTGAAGCACTTAAGAAAAACAAATTAACCTTGACGCCAATGCCTGGCCTTCCCGTAATAAGGGATCTCATAGTAGATATGAAACAATTCTTTGATCAGCTAGAAAAGGTTAAGCCTTATTTGATTACTAAAGAAGATGCTCCAGAAAAAGAAAGAACGCAAAGCCCTGAAGAAAGAGAAGAATTAGATGGACTCTATGAATGTATTCTTTGCGGTTGTTGTACAACTGCTTGCCCTTCTTTTTGGTGGAACCCAGATAAATTTCTAGGTCCAGCAGCTTTACTTCAATCTTGGAGATTTATAGCAGATTCAAGAGATGATGCAACTAACGAAAGATTAGATGCAATGGAAGATGCATTCAGTTTGTATAGGTGTCATGGCATTATGAATTGTGTATCAGTTTGCCCAAAAGGATTGAATCCTACTGAAGCTATATCTAATATAAGAAATAAGTTATTAAGTAGAAAAAAATAAAGTTTGTGAGGTTAATTAATGTCTGATCACTATGATGTTGCTGTCATAGGTTCTGGCCCTGGAGGTTATTCAGCAGCTATAAGGAGTGCTCAACTAGGTAAATCTGTAATTTGTATTGAAAAATGCGGAATAGATCAAACTCCTATTTTAGGAGGGACCTGTCTAAATGTAGGCTGTATACCCTCAAAAGCTCTTCTTGATAGTTCTTATGAATTCCACAAAGTTTTAAACCAAGCTTCAACTCATGGCATAAAAATAAATGATATATCTCTAGACATTAATCAGATGTTAACAAGGAAAGAGAAAGTAGTTAAAGATTTAACTAAAGGAGTATCTGGGTTATTTAAACTAAATAGAGTGAAAAGTTTTAAAGGTTTTGCCAAGATCAAAAAAGATCTTTGCATTGAGATTACAGATGAGCATGGAACTTTAACAGAAATCTCCGCAGAGAATGTAATTCTAGCAACTGGATCTCGACCTATAGAGTTAGACTTCGTACCTACAGACCAGCGAAAGATCATTACTTCCAAAGAAGCTTTGAACCTTGATCAGGTTCCTAATGAATTAGCAATTATTGGATCTGGAGCAATTGGTCTTGAAATAGGAAGTATCTGGTCTCGATTAGGATCAAAAGTAACCATATTTGAGGAACTGGAGCAGTTTCTCCCTCAAGCAGACATGCAGGTATCAAAAGAAGCTCTGAAAATTCTTAAAGAACAGGGTTTAGATATAAGGTTAGGTACAAAAATTGAATCTGTAAAAACCAACAAGGACAAGATCAAACTTAATTTTGGAAAAGAAAGTTTAGAGGTTGATAAATTAATTGTAGCAGCTGGTCGTGTATCTTATTTAGATGGTTTATTTGATGAAAGTATTGATCTTGAACTTGATTCAAATGGTTCAATCAATATCAATTCATTGTGCGAAACTAATTTAAAGGGTTTGTATGCAATAGGTGATGCAGTTAGAGGTCCTAAACTTGCACACAAAGCCTCAGAGGAAGGAATTATGGTTGCAGAGAATATAGCAGGTCTTAACAGCCAATTAGACTACGACCTTATACCTTTTGTAATATACACTCAACCAGAAATAGCCTGGGTAGGTATGAGTGAAACTCAGGTAGAAAAATTTGGAATTACTTATGAAGCAGCCAGTTTTCCTTTTTCTCTAAACGGAAGGAGCGTAGCAAATGAGGAAACACAAGGTTTTGTAAAAATAGTAGTAGATGAAGTAAAAGACTCTATTTTAGGAGTTCATATAATAGGATCTAATGCATCAGAACTTATTCAACAAGCTATAATCGCAATTAAAACTGAATTGTCAGCTAAAAAATTTGGATCATTAATCTTTAGTCACCCAACTATATCAGAAGCAATTAAGGAAGCAGCTTCACTTGTAAATAGTAAAGCTATTCATATAAGTAATAGAAAGAGAAAAAAATGAATTTACATGAGTATCAAGCAAAAGAGTTATTTAGGGAATATCAGATACCGGTTTCTAAGGGAAAAGTAGTCGATAAACCAGAAGAAGCTGAAGCAGCAGCTAAGTCAATAGGAGGATACAAATGGGTAGTTAAAGCCCAAGTCCATGCAGGAGGCAGAGGAAAGGCTGGAGGAGTTAAACTCATTGATTCACCTGAAGAAGCTTCTGAATTTGCAAAAAAATGGTTAGGAAAAAATTTGGTAACTTATCAAACAGATAAAAATGGACAACCAGTATCTAAGATACTAGTAGAAACCTGTACAGATATAGAAAGTGAATTATATCTTGGAGCGGTGATCGATAGAGAATCTCAAATGTTAGTCTTCATGGCTTCGGAAGAGGGCGGAGTTAATATAGAAGAGGTTGCAGAAAAAACCCCTGAAAAGATCTTCAAAACACCTATAGATCCAATTAATGGAGCTAACAAAGAACAGGCTACTTACCTTGCAGGAAATCTAAACTTAAGTGAGAGTCAGACAGAAGAATTCATAGATTTATTTCTAAAGCTTTCAAAACTATTCCTTGAGAAGGATTTATCGCTATTAGAAATAAATCCTTTAGTAATTAATTCAGATAAAAATTTAATCTGTTTAGATGCAAAAATAAATATAGATTCAAATGCTTTGTATAGGCAGGAAGACTTACACAAAATAAAAGATGAATCTCAAGAAGATATGAGAGAAGTTGAGGCTTCTAAGTGGGATCTTAATTATGTTGCTTTAGATGGCAACATAGGTTGTATGGTCAATGGAGCAGGTCTTGCTATGGGAACAATGGATATAATAAAACTTTACGGAGGTGATCCAGCTAACTTCTTAGACGTAGGAGGGACTGTAGATGCAAAAAGAGTATCAGAAGCTTTTAAGATTATTCTTTCAGATGAGAAAGTTAAAGCTGTTTTGATTAATATTTTTGGTGGAATAGTAAGATGTGACGTCATAGCAGATGGTGTAATAGAGGCGGTTAGCCAAATGGAGATTAATATTCCTGTGGTAGTTAGACTAGAAGGAAATCAAGCTAATTTAGGTACAGAAAAATTAAGTAAAAGTGGCCTAAATATCATAGGTGCAAGTAGTCTTGAGCAAGCAGCACTAAAAGTAGTTGAGTTTTCTAAAGGGAGTTAAATATGAGTATTTTGATTGATGAGAGTACAAAAGTTATTTGCCAGGGCTTTACTGGATCTCAAGCTACACAACACTGCGAACAATGCATAGAATATGGTACAAATTTTGTAGGGGGTGTTACCCCAGGCAAAGGAGGTCAGACTCACTTAGATTTACCTGTCTTTGATTCAGTAGAAGAAGCTATTAAAAAAACACAAGCTGAAGCTAGTCTTATTTTTGTGCCTGCAAGATATTGTAAATCTTCTATTCTTGAATCTGCAGAGTCAGGGATAAGACTAATTGTGTGTATCACTGAAGGAGTACCTACCATTGACATGTTAGAAGTTAAACATAGATGTGATGAAATGGGAGTAAGGTTGATAGGTCCTAATTGTCCAGGAATAATCACTCCTGGAAAAAGCAAGATGGGTATCATGCCAGCTACAATACATAAGCCAGGAAAAGTTGGAGTAATATCTAGATCTGGGACGCTTACTTATGAGGCAGTCAAACAAACTACAGATCACGGATTTGGTCAAAGTAGCTGTGTTGGTATAGGAGGAGATCCGATACCTGGAACTAGTTTTATTGATGTTCTTGAGATGTTTGAGCAAGATAATCAGACTGAAGCAATTGTATTGGTTGGCGAAATTGGAGGAACAGCAGAAGAGGCAGCTGCTGAATACATAAAAGATAATGTTTCTAAGCCTGTTGTTTCATACATAGCTGGTGTTACAGCTCCATCAGGGAAAAGAATGGGACATGCAGGAGCAATTATTGCAGGAGGGAAGGGAACTGCTAAAGATAAATTTAAAGCTTTAGAAGCTGCTGGAGTCCATACTGTTAAAAGTCCTGCAGACATAGGAAGGGGAGTGTCTGAAATAACAGGATGGTAAAAAAATATAAAAGGAATGAAATTTAATTATTCTTCTGAAACTTTTATTACTTGTTTCCCAAAATTCTTACCACTTAAAACATCTCTTAATCCTTGAGGGGCATTCTCAAAACCGTCTGTGATGGTTTCTTTATACTTTATTTTTCCTTCTGCAATCCATCCACAAAGTTCATCAGTGGCTTCTTTCCATTCTTTAAACCATTCAGTTACAACAAAAAATCTGTGTTCGGGAGCGGGGTCCATAGCTCCAAATATATGAAAAGGCGTTTCTTCTTTTGTCATATCTTCAGAATTGTAAGCCGAAATAAATCCACAAATTGGTACTCTAGCACCATCATTCAGTAATTTAGCTACAGCTTTACTGACAGGACCTCCTACGTTTTCAAAATAGATGTCTATTCCTTCTGGACAGGCACCAGATAAATCATCTTCTAAATTACCAGCTTTATAATCTATACAGTCATCGAAACCTAATTCATTTTTTACATAAGAACATTTCTTTTCTCCGCCTGCAATACCGACTACTCTACAACCTAAAATCTTACCCATTTGACCAACTACAGTACCGACTGCACCAGAAGCAGCTGAAACGACAATAGTTTCTCCGGATTGAGGCAACCCAACCCTCAAAAGACCAAAATAAGCTGTTCTTCCAGGCATGCCTACTGTCCCAAGGTAAGTTGATAAAGGAACAATTGAAGGGTCAGCTTTAAATAAAGCTGGATTTTTTTCATTTGCTACTATGTAGGTTTGCCAGCCTTGGTGTACGCAAAGATAGTCACCAACAATATATTGATCTGACTTGCTCTCTACAACCACTCCTACACTTTCACCTGTCATAGGTTCGCCTAAGGCAGCAGGCTCAGCATATGATTCACCATCATTCATTCTTCCTCTCATATAAGGATCAATTGATAGATAAAGCACTTTGATTAGTAATTCTCCTTCTTTAATTTCAGGAACTTCTTTTTCATTAAATTTCCAACAATCATCTTCAGGCATACCAGTAGGTCTTTTATCTAGCAACCATTGGCAGTTTATTCTTTTTTCCATAATTTAAGCTTCTCCTTGGTTATCAATTATATTCTTATCAACTTTTTGGACAATAAAATATAGCTTTTCTTTTTTGATTTCTTTTTTTATAAGTTTATGACCAAGAAAATGACAAAACTTCTCAATATCCTTTTCTGCTGTAGGGTCAGTTGCATAAATTTTAATTATCTCCTCATGAGAAGATTCATTTACTGCTTTATGAAGCAGCATTATTGGTTCAGGGCAAATTAATCCCATTGCATCAACTTCTTTAACCATTTATAAATTCTTTAGAAATAACTCTTACTCTATAAACAATTAAAACAGCTGCAACGGATAGTCCGGCACTCATTCCTATCCACATCCCTATAGCTCCAATTGGCTCACCAAAAATATTTGTAATAGAAAGACCTATACCTATAGGCATTCCTATTGCCCAGTAAGAGAAAGCCATAATTAACATTGGAACAAAAGTATACTTATATCCTCTCAAACTTCCTACACCTCCCATTATTAGACCATCCGCAACTTGAAAGAAAGCTGCAAAATAAAGGAGTATTACAGCAAGAGATATGACTTCAGATTGACTAGTATATATATTACTTATTAAAACTTCTGAAAAGAGGATTAGAAGAAGACTATTTATCATTCCAAGTAAGACTGCAAGCCGCATTGAAAAATAAGAACTATATTTAGCAGCTATAGGGTTCCCAGAGCCTATATTGTTTCCTACTCTCACTGCAGCAGCATTCCCTACCGCTAACGGAACCATGAAGAGAAGGCCACCTATATTTAAGGCAATTCCATGAGCAGCAATTACATCGCTTCCTAATCTTCCTAACAATATTCCAGCTCCGCTAAACATACTTAATTCTATAAAGTTTCCAAAACCTATTGGTAAACCTCCCTTCATTATTTCCTTAACGGTTTTACTATCTGGTAATTCTAAATTAGAAAATAGGTTAGTAGGTTTATATATCTTAGCTATGCCAAAATAAATAGATAAGCCTGTAAAAGCTGTCCAAGTACTGATTATTGCAGACAAGCCTGCTCCTTTCGCTCCCATTTCAGGGAAACCAAAATTTCCATAAATGAAAGCATAGTTACAGAATATTGCTATTAATAGCATTATCAAATTAGCGATTGTTATGGGGATAGGTTTTGTTATACCTTCACTTAGAGATCTTAATGGTTGGCTTAGGAGTATCGCTGGTAAAGCAAAAATAAAGTAACTTAAGTATTCATCCGCATGGAAAATAATTTCTTGGTCTACTTTTGCTAATTCTAGTATTTTAGGGCCTTGAGATAGAATTAACATACCTAAGGCAACTATAGGAATACAAAGCCACATTGCTTGCCTTACTATATAACCGGTTTCTTCTATTCTTTTTGCTCCATAGAGTTGAGCAACCATTGGAGTAACAAAGAATATAATCCCTCCTAATCCAATAAATATAGGAAACCATAGATTACCAGCTAAAAGAATTCCTGCTAAAACATCTGAAGAGTAATTCCCAGATTGTATTACAGAGTTTACCTGCACTAGCTGCAAAGCTAATTGGGTAAAAAACATAGGTAGGGCTAATTGAAAAAAGTTTAATCCTTCTTTCTTAGCTTTGATGGAGAACAAGCTTTTTTTTCCTAATAGGGGTTGTTCCATATAAGTACTATATTTTATCATGTATATAGAAATAGGACTTATTATTAGACAAGATAACCGACCATATTGGCTAAAGAAAATTTTTTCAAAATATAACGATTTTTATATTCAAAAGTTTATTGCACCTCAATTTGAATCTTTTGGAAAAGGGCCAAATATCATGGGTGCTAGATATCTTGATATTTTTGGAAAGAAGATAAGCATAGGCGACTATCCAACTATGGTCGCTTCTCCTGATAATTTTATACACTTAACTACATGGAATCTTAATGAATATGACGGGGAGATCTATATTGATGATTATTGTTTATTAACTCCGGGAGTTAGAATTGCTTCAGCTTCAAAAATTACCATAGGAAGAGGATGTATGTTTGCTAACAGCTCATATATTTCTGATGCTGACTGGCATGGCATTTACGATAGAGCAAGTCCAGTTGGGAAAACCGCCCCTATTGTTTTAGAAGATAATGTTTGGATTGGTGATAGTGCTATTGTGGGAAAGGGGGTAACTATCAAAGAAAACAGTATCGTTGCTGCGGGATCAGTTGTGGTTAAAGATGTTCCTGCTAATGTAATTGTTGGAGGTAATCCAGCAAAAGTTATAAAACAACTAGATCCATCTGTAAAAGGATTAACCAGAATCGAGTTGTTTAAAAACCCTCAAGGCTTAGAAGATTTATATAATCAGATAGATATATACACCTTGAAAAAAAATAACTTATTAGGTTTTTTAAATAGTATTTTTTTTAGGAATAAAAAACATTAAGCATTAACAAAATATCACAATTCTTAATGTAGACAATTTATTGCATTGTGAGATACTAAGGTTGTTTTAGATCAATATTTAGTTCTTTCTGGGGAAAAGTTTCTGATCGAGTTCTAAAACAGATTTTAAACTTTTTTTGGAGAAAATTATGAATTTGATTTCTAAGGTATTACTACCTCTTTTTTTAACTCTTTCAATTAATCTTTTTTCTGATGATCATATAACACAACCTCCTGGAGCCGCTGTTGAAATCTTCCAGTGCAATTTTGCTGAAGGTAAAGATTTAGAAGACAGCAGAAAGGTATCAGCTAAGTGGAATAAATGGTCTGATACTAATTACAGTGTTCCTTATGCTGGATATTTAATGACGCCCTTTTATCAGACTAAGTCAGATTTTTCTTATGATGTATTTTGGTTAGGAGTTTCTGAGAATTTTGAGTCTCTAGGAATTGCACAAGATGAATGGGCTGCAAGAGGCGGAAGATTACAAGGAGAATTTAATGCTGTAAGTCCTTGTGAGAACCATGCAGCTTTATATTCTTTTGCAGTAAGACGACCTAAAGAAGCAACTTCTAATGGTTATCTGACTATTAGAGGATGTAATAATAAAGAGGGCTCAACCCAAGCGAAGTTTCAAGCTGCCAATTCAAAACTAAATAAGTATCTTGATAGCATAGGAGTTGATGCAGGTATTTTTTACTGGTTTCCTGGAGCAGGTAGTGGAATAGATCAACCTTATGATTACTTGGAAGTAATGGGCCACTCTTCAATGAAACAGTGGGGGATTATGCCTGATAACTTTTTAGCTGGAAATCCAGGTCCGAATGACTTAGACGAACTAAGAGAATGTGACACTGCTAGAGTTTATTCGATTGAATACGTTGGCGGTAAAACACAAAATTAAATTAAATGAAAAGGAGATAACTATGAAGATTTTATCAATAATTACTTTTTTATTAATATCTACCAGTGCATATGCACTTCAAGGTCTTAATGTAATAACTATTACTACAGATGACCCTCAAGGATATGTTGAGTGGTTGACAGAAAGCCAGCCTGTATTCCAAAAAGCTCAAGGAGATAGTGCTGCAGCACAAGGAATATGCTCACCTTCAGCCGGAGGAGTCTACACAAACGAACACTATGTATGGACCATTGCACCTTCAATTTCGGCGATGATGTCAAACCCAGAATTCTTTACTGATAAGAATGTTGTAAAAGCAATCAGAAAAATATCCAATAAAAGAGAAGTGGTTAGAAGAGATTTAATGTATGTCATTAAATCAACAGATATAGGTTTAGTTGGCGAAACCAATGCTCAATATAACTTAATATCCTCAACTAATGATATAAACGGCTACGTTGCAGGTTTAACCGCAATGGAAAAAGCAGCAGCAGAAAATGGTTTTGGAGATATATCTGTTGCTCTTTTTGGTTCTCTAGCTGGTGGTGATAGAGCCTTAACAGTAATGGCAAGTGTACAAGCACCTACCTCAGAAAGATTAGGTGCATTTTTTGATGAAAGACAATCTGCCTGGATGAATGAAGTTTTGTCCGAGTTTAATAGCATAAGAACTCCAGTTATGGACTTTATGATGCAATGTACAACCCTTTCAATAAATAATTAGGAAAGTTAAATGAAAAATATATTAATTACACTATTAGTTATTTCTTCTGGAATTGTCCTTGCGAATCCTATGTGGACACAGTATGAAATTAAAGTAGATAACCCCGAATCTGGAGCAAATATTATTGCAGCCACTGACGAATTTATGGCTTCAAATTTTGCTAAAGAGAATTTCAAAGGATCTCTTCACCTAAATTCTTATATAGCAAATGGCGAAAGCGACGCAACTCACTTTTTTGCTGTTCTTCAGCCTAGTCTAGATGCTCATATGCAGTGGATAAATACTTCGAGTCAAAGCGAAGCAGGACAAAAGTTCTTCTCAGTCTTAAGAGCAAACTCAACTCCTGTATCTGAACAGTTTAATTCTTTTATACAAACTTACGGAACTCCATCAAATGAAGATGTAGTTTGGATCATACATGAGTTTTTTACTCAACCTTCTAATGTAGAAGAAGTCCTTAAACATACATCTGTTCTTGATAAAGAAATCAAAGGTAATTTCCCAGGACAATTTGGAATATCTGCAGTTTCTTTTGGTGGAGGAGCTGAAGTATCTCATCTTCTAACAGTAGGTTATAGTTCAATATCTGAATTAGAATCTTGGGAAGATCAAGTAGCAACAAACAAAGCTCTTCAAAAATACTTTAACAAAACAGATAAGATTATAGATTGGAAAGGCAGTAAGCTTCTTTTTAACGCAAGAATTTATGATTCAGCTTCTGATTTGGAACAGTTTGTAACTAAAGATTTTGAAGATTAATTAAAATAGGAAAACATTATGAAAATAAAATTATTACTAGCCATTATTTTGGCTTCTTTTTTAAATATAGCAAATGCAGATGACCATAGGCCTACCACATTCGCCATGGAGGCTCTTCAGTGTAATTTCCAAGAAGGTAAAGATATGGATGATGCAATGAAAGTCATATCTGAATGGAAAGTTTTAGCTGACAAGAACTTTACAGTTCCTTACAACGCTTGGACCTTAACGCCTCTTTACACCTCTGAAACAGACTTCCCTTATGCGTTTGCGTGGATGGGTTTTACTCAAAACATGACTGATATGGGAACTATGCAAGACACTTTTCAAGAAGTTGGACAGAAGACATTTGCTAAATGGCAAAAAGTTACAGATTGTGCAGGACAATCACTTTTCAGAGTTGTTGAAGCTAGAGCACCTAAATACGCTTTTGCTGAGGGCCAAATTGGATATATGGCTATCTCAAGTTGTTCTTTTAAAGAAGGCAAGTCTGGATCAGATTTAGCTGAAAGCGACAAAGCTTGGAATGCTTACAATGATAAAAATGGTCATGAAGGTGGAGTTTATAGGTGGTGGCCTGGACCAGGAAACCCTACTGACGCAGATTTTGATTTTTACTTAGCCATTGGATACAACTCAGTTGAAGCCTTTGGTAAGGCCAGAGATCAGCGTATGGTAGATATGTGGGATGATGCTCGTCCTGAAAGTATTCTGAATTGCAATACTCCTAGAGTTTATCAATCACAGAATGTAAGACTAGTTCAATCACCTGAATAAACTATAGAAATTGTGAAAAACGGCTACTTATGTGGCCGTTTTTTTTGTTTCCTTTATAGTTGAT
>CETH01062446.1_pt1 | contig 46868 bp, 34 predicted proteins | sample 361461 | NCBI WGS metagenome assembly CETH01 (sample SAMEA2622695, study PRJEB7988) | marine metagenome | isolation source: saline water (ENVO:00002010), including | reverse complement strand
AAAAATTTAGTAATTTTATCTTCATATTTTTTCATTAGGTCAATAATAGCCTGGTATTCTTTTTGAATGAGAAGCAATCTTACATAGTGAATAATATCATCTGATAAAACCGAATTAATTTGATTTAATTTATTCATATAATCAAGTGATTTCTGGATATCTTTTTGTGCCCAAAAATGTTTTGATAAGTGACGTAACGCTTCTTTGTTATTAGGATCATGATTCAAAATTTCTTCGCATTCTATTATGGCGATATTAGTTGAAGGGTTTTCGTAATCTTTTACGACACCTTTAAAATCTTTTAGTGGATTATAGGGATGTAAGGCATCATATTCTGCTAAAATGGTATCGATAGAGATAGAGGCCTCTTCTCTTCCGAAATAAATTAATACTTTTTTACAGGTAGAACATCGATACAATTCTTCTGATATAACGGTATTATTTTGATCACATATTGTTTTACATGATACACAATAACGCAGACTCAACGTAACGAATCCTCGATCGCTTTTAGTAAGGCTTGAGCTGTTTTTTGTTCGGCATCTTTTTTTGTTTTACCTGAGGCACTGACGATAATATCTGTATCGTTTAACTTAATCATTCCTTGAACGTGAAAGGTACAATCATGTTGAGGACCCGTAGTTTCTATGAGGGTATAAGAGGGCAATATACCATCTTTTTTTTGGCAAAGTTCTTGTAATTCTGTTTTGTAATCGGTTAATTCTAAATCTTGGCTTTCTTCTTTAACTGTTTCAAACATCGTTAAAAACCATTCTTTTGTTATAGCAAGACCTTGATCCAGGTAACTTGCACCTAATAAGGCTTCCATAGCATCTGCTAAGATACGGTCTCTAAATTGCCCTCCAGCCTTTTTTTCTCCATATGATACGTGAATCACATCACTTAACTGCAATTCTTTAGCCATGATAGTCATAAACCTATCTGAAATAAATTGTGAGCGTAACTTTGATAATTCACCTTCATCATAGGCTGGATATTTATGGTACAAATATTCAGATAAAATTAATTTTAGGACAGCATCTCCAAAAAATTCTAATCGTTCATTGTGAGCGATCCCTTTTTTGTTACCACGTAAGACAGAACGATGCGTTAGCGCTTCATCTAATAAAGATGGGTTTTTGAAGTTAATATTTAACTGATTTTGTAATTGCTTTAATAAGCCAACCCTTTCATTCATTTAATTCAGTCTTAGTTTTAAAGCTCTTGCTATTGATTTATAAGCAAATAAATAGAAACAAGTGAAGCCAATACCTAATAATAGGCCTAATACACTTCGGTATAAGGATACTTGTAACGGTGTATGTAAATGGCAAAACGAGTTAATTACAGAAATTAATGCGATCGATCCTACAATATTAAAAAACCAAATCCATAGTCGTGATATTTTTCCATCGACATACATAAATGCGATTAATAGGAATGGATAACCAATTAAAAATTCTTTTGTTCTAGGTCTAACATAAAAAATTGATTCTAAGGATTGTCTAAACTGTTCTTCTAGTAAGAATCTTGGAAAGACAAAAAAGTTACCACTTCTGATAATTAAGACTAAAAGAAAAATCACTAAGGCAAAAATTGACATTAAGCCAGCTGTACGTACCGGTGCATAGTAAAGACGTTTTAGCACAAAAAATGTTGATTGTATTCGATTAGGTCTTAAATAAAAGAATAATCCAATTAATAGAATGGGGATAATAAACGATACTTTGATCCCTAAAAACCGTTCAATTCCTGTTAAGAATGTAATATCTGATAATATACCAATAATTAAGACTGCACCTAATAAACAAATTCCTAAACTACGTAATAAATACATACATCCGTGTACAAACCGCATCATTAAATTATGATTAAGTTTATTTTGAGGAAACTGTGTAATAATGGCTAAGGTAGGAAAGATAATAGCCATCACTAATGCTGTGATTTTATTAATAATGAGTGAATGGCCCATCAATTCAAAGATATATATTGATCCCATGGATACCATATAAAAGCTAACAATGTTAATTAGAGAAAAAGCACGAAAGAAACTTAAAATGAACAATACACTTGTTAAGGCTACAAAAATTAATAGCATTCTTTCAAAAAATGTAGCTGCTACATATGCTTTTTGAGGGTATTGTTGATTTAAGTGTGTGCTATAGCCATTTGTTTCTAATGTAGCAATTAAATCATTAATAAAGCTTATATTAAAATCAATGACGGTTAAGTTACTTTGTTTTTGAATAAACGGATGAATAAACAATAAATCGATACTACGTTCCTTGGCAGCTCTCACGTAACGATTTAATGCTTTTTTTGCTGACATAGCTTGCATTTCATCAAAATCGATACTATGAACGCGGAAAACATTATGAGGTAACGCGTGAACCAATGTATTGATACCTAATTGCTTATTAAATTCTATTGTTCCAAATGATACTTGTTTATCTCTTAATTTTTCTACTAACAAATTAAGTTGAGTGGGATAACCTAAAATTTCTTTACCTTCAAAAATTAATGATCGAGATGGTAAATCAGAAAACCCCATTAATTTTAATTTTATAATTTCGTCTTTTAGACGAGATGAATTTCTTAATCTAATAATGGGTTCGAACCCGTATTTTTCTATTAACTGTTTTTTATCATTTGAAATTCCAAGTCCGATAGATAATAAATCTTCTTTAGTATCCAATATTTCTAAGTATGGGTAACTTTGAATTTGAGACACATTCTTTTTACCAAATTCGGCTTCTAAAAAATCTCTAATATGATTAAAATCTTTTCTTTTTTCTATTAAAAGATAAAAATAATCTGGTTTTATTTGCACATTTTTATAGAGTCTTGATAGAACGGTACGATTTACATGCCCTACTCGATACATGTTCATAATTTCAGATCCTTTTAGGAGGGTCATTTGTCCATTTTCGATATAATCTTGTAAGGTATCTTCTTCTATCACAATTTTTGATAAGGTTGATTGTTCTTTTAATTTTAGTAAAAAGTCATCAATAGATATTCCTGCGTATGTGGCACATTGTTTTAATTCACGTAATGAAGCAGTAATTTCTACAGACTGTTTTTCAAATTCGTAATGGTAACGACGGATAGAAACACTTAATCCAATTAAAAGTCCTAGGAACAGAATTATATAAAAATAATAGCGAAAAAATTTATTATTGTTCATCTCTTTTATTTCAGTTTACATGAAGCTTCTTTTCTTTTTAAGCCTTATCCTCTTTTTTTATTCTTAATAATGATTCAACAAACTTATCTAAATCTCCATCCAGTACACCTTGAACATCAGATGTTTCATAATTTGAGCGTAAATCTTTCACTAATTTGTAGGGATGAAGCACGTAAGACCGAATTTGATTTCCCCAGGCATTTTCTTTTTGTTCGCCTTTAAGTTGAGATACTTCTTGTTTTTTTTCTTCTTGCATAATTATTAATAGCCTCGATTTTAACAAGGCTAAGGCGGTTTCTTTATTACTTGCTTGAGATCGGCTTGCTTGAGATGTGGCTACTACCCCTGTGGGGATATGAGTTATGCGAACAGCTGAATCGGTTTTATTAACATGTTGACCGCCTGCTCCACTGGCTCGATAAGTATCAACTTTCAAATCTTTCGGATCAATAGTTACGGTTGATACAGTTGTATCAATTTGAGGGATCACTTCGATACCGGCAAATGATGTTTGACGTTTACTGTTAGCATTAAAAGGTGATTGTCTAACGAGACGATGAATCCCTTGTTCGTATTTTAAGTAACCATATACTAAATCTCCTGATACAAGACAGGTAGCTGATTTAATACCAGCTTCATCGCCAGATGTTTTATCTAATACATCTACTTTAAACTGACGTTTTTCGCACCACCTTAGATACATTCTTAACAACATTTCAGTCCAATCTTGAGCATCTGTTCCACCGGCTCCTGCATTAAAATTAATATAGGCATTATAAGTATCATAGGGGCCTGATAATAATGATTTATTTTCTAAATCAGCTACTTGATTTACAAATATTTTTATATTTTTTTCATAATCTGTTTGCAACTCTGAATCACTGGCTAATGATGGATCCGTATTAATAAGATCATAATAGGCTAAAATATCACCTTCAATTGTTCGAATTGAGGTAATTGTTTCTAACTTCTTTTTTTTCTCAGATAATGAGTTAAAGATTGTTTGAGCATCTTTATTATTGTCCCAGAAACTATCTTCATTAATTTCTTTTTCTGTTTTTTGAATTTCGTGAACTAATTTAGGTTCGTCAAAGATAGTCTCCCAAGAGATGAAAAATCTCTTGAAAATGGTTAAATTGTTTTTTGCTATCATCCATTATGCTGTCTCATCGGATGCAAGTAACTGCCATCCTTCTTGTTTAATCATATCTTCAGCGTGTTTCCATTTCACTTCTTTGACAACGGTACCTTTTTGAATTTTAACACGTTCATTTCGTCCAATCTTGTCTATTTTTCTTACTGTTTTGGCTGATGCTGATTGAGAGGATTGATTCGTTTGAATGGCCCCCATATCAATGGTAGATTGTTGTTCTTCTTGTTGAACAACAACTGATCGATTAATCATTGAGATAGCTTCTTCTGATATATGAATCATTAGTTCTTTAAACATACCGAATGCTTCTCGTTTATATTCAATTAAAGGATCACGTTGACCATACGCTCTTAATCCTATCCCCTCTCTTAAGATATCCATATTGTGTAAGTGATCCATCCATTTTTTATCAACGCACATTAACATTACACGTTTGGTTACAAAATGATCAAATAAGTGTTCAGGATGTTCATTCCGACGATACAAATAAAAAGACATAATGGCTTTGTTAAGCACATCCATACTTTTTACTTCTTTGATTTTTTTAATAATTTCATCGTTATTTTCAACAGGTAATATCTGTTGTATATACTTCTTAAAGGTATCTAATTGCTCATCCATTAATGTTTCCATAGGATATTCTTGTGTCATACTATCCATTAACCGATTTAAGAATTCTTGATAAATAGATTGATAGTCTGATTCGGTTAAAATTGAGTGTCTAACTCGGTAAATGGTTTCTCGTTGTTTATTTAATACATCATCATATTGTAAAATTTGTTTTCGGACACCAAAGTGATATTTTTCAACTTTTGTTTGAGCTTTTTCTAATGATTTTGAAACCATGGAATGCTCGATAGGCATATCATCGGGCATACCTAATGTTTCCATGACTGATTTAATTCGATCTGATCCAAATAAGCGCATTAGATCATCTTCTAAACATACATAGAATCGCGTTTTTCCTGGATCTCCTTGACGTCCAGAACGACCTCTAAGTTGATTATCAATTCGTCGTGATTCATGACGTGATGTTCCAATAACATATAAGCCCCCTAATTCAATGACCCCTTCTCCTAATACGATATCGGTACCTCTTCCAGCCATATTTGTTGCAATGGTTACCGCACCTTGTTGTCCTGCATTTGCGATAATCTCAGCTTCTTTTTCATGATGCTTAGCATTTAGTACATTATGAGGAATTCCTTTCTTTTTTAATAAAGATGATACGAGCTCTGATGTTTCAATAGCGATTGTTCCAACTAAGACAGGTTGTTTTGTTTTATGAACGGTAGCTATTTCTTCTACAATGGCATCAAATTTTACTTGCTTTGTTTTATAGATAATATCGGCCATATCTTGTCTTGCGAGAGGTTTGTTAGTAGGCATAACGGTTACAGGAAGATTATATATTTTTTCAAATTCGGACGCTTCTGTTACCGCAGTTCCCGTCATTCCTGCTAATTTTGGGAACATTCGAAAATAATTTTGAAAGGTTACACTCGCTAAAGTTTGGCTTTCTTCTTTAATTGACAAGTTTTCGATCGCTTCTATGGCTTGATGCAAACCATCTGAATATCGACGACCTTCCATTAATCGACCTGTAAATTCATCTACAATTAAAATAGCGCCTTCTTTAACTACATAATCAATATCGCGTTTAAATAAATGTTTAGCACGTAAACACTGAACAGCCATATGTGCAATTTCCATATTTTTTACGGAATATATATCGGACAGTCCCATTTCTGATTCAATTTTATCAATGCCATCTTCTGTTAAGACAATATTCTTATGTTTTTCATCCATTGTAAAATGAGTTTCTTTTGACAATAATTTGGTAATCCTTGCAACTTTTTTATAATTATCGGTTGAATCGCTTACAGGCCCTGAGATAATTAATGGGGTTCTGGCTTCATCAATTAAAATACTATCGACTTCATCAATAATGGCAAAATGGCGTCTTAATTGGCAACACTGGGACACATCCCCTGCTAAATTATCACGTAAATAATCAAAGCCAAATTCGTTATTGGTCCCATAAGTAATGTCACATTGATAGGCTGTTAACTTTTCTTGTGGGTCCATCCCCGATTGAATAAGCCCTACGGACAACCCTAAAAACTGATAAATCTTCCCCATCCATTCACTATCTCTTTTAGCTAAATAATCGTTGACCGTAACAATATAGACTCCTTTTCCTTCAAGAGCATTAAGGTAGGCTGGCAATGACGCTACTAATGTTTTTCCTTCTCCTGTTTTCATTTCGGCGATTCGGCCTTCATGTAACACCATACCTCCAATTAACTGGACGTCAAAATGTCTCATTTCTAACACACGCTTTGAGACTTCTCTGACACAGGCAAAAACAGCCACTAAAATATCATCTAATGTTTTTCCTTCAGCTAATTGCTGCTTAAAAAAAGTTGTTTTATCTTTTAATTGTTCATCAGATAATTGGGTATACTCATCTTCAAGAGCATTAATTAAATCTACATTTTTTCGATAAGGCTGAATCGCCTTTTCAACAGGATCCCCAAGAATTTTGGATAATAATGATAAGATTGGCATTGACCCTTCCTTCGTACTTTAATGCTAATGATTTATTATAATATAGTCTTAGCATTGCGTCTAATTTCTCTTTATGATATTTCGCTATTAAAGGCTATAGTAAGATTACATCATGTTTAACAAACGGTCTTTACTCAAATTATTATTGGATTTAAGCATTATTACCGTTCTTAGTTATTTTACTATCTGCACTCTTATCTTTTTTAAATTAGCGGCTGTTGAAGCTGGTCATGGTGATCATCAGACTAATTCTCCCCTTGCTATTTCATGGGGCACTCATTCTTTAATGGGGCCTATTAAAACTTATGAATCGATACAATTTCCAAGCCAGTTACCCGATGTGATGTTAAATGGATGGTTTATGAAACACCCTACTTCTAATAAGAGTGTGATTATTACACATGGCTATAATTCTTCTAAACATGAACCTGCTCTGATTAAGACAGCTTGGTTATTTTTTAACCAAGGGTATAGTGTTCTTATGTATGATTTACATAATCATGGCAGTTCTACCGTACTTAATGGTCGTACGGCGTTAGGATCACAAGAATACCATGATGTTATTGGTGCCAAACAAGCTTGTATGAAATTAGGATTTAGTTCGGAAAATATTATTTACTATGGGTTATCAATGGGCGCTGTCTCAACTTTAATTGCAGCACAATATGACGAGGATATCAAAATTGTTATTTCCCAGGCAAGTTTTTCGGATCCTGATATAATTATGAAGGAAGAGTTTCAACGTGAAAATATTCCCCTCTTTCTTTATCATGGCAGTGTTTTTATAGCGAATCATCTGTTTCGATTTCCAATTGGAAAATATACTCCGCTTAATCTTGATCAAACCAAACTTTCTAAGTTACTTTTTATTCATTCACATCGTGATAATCGGGTTGGGTTCCATCATTCTCAATTACTTGTTAAACATGCTAACCAAGCTGGAATTCAGTATCATACTTTAGTTCTTAATGGGTCAGAGCATGTGGATACTATTTTTGAGTATCATCATGATTTTAAGGTATTTTTGAATACTTATTTGTAACATTATTTTTATTTAACCCTATCATTTTTTGTTATTTCAACTCTTTTTAAACTCAAAAAAACAAACCATAAAAATTCGATGTTTTTGATTTTTTTTTTTTGGCTATAAACCATATCATAAAACAAAATAAGGGAGCTTAACATGTCATTACAAAACCAACAAAAGGAAACAAATATTCCACAAAATAAATCAGAACGATTAAATTTTAATTTTGATTTATTGTTAGATAGAAAACAAAGTACAGAAGACTCAACAAGCATAAAACCAACGGTTATCGCGGCGAATGAAAGCTTTAGTATTATTCAAGCAGTCAAGCCAGTTGATTTCTTTTACGATCTTAAACGAAACTAATAAGTTACTTGCTTCATGATCATTGCTCTATATCAAAATATCGTTACAGAGCATGGTCTTTCAAGATAATAGCTCATCTCTATTATTAGAATCAAACTAACTTAACTCTACCTTACTGACTTGGGTCTGGCACTTTTCTTAAATAAGGTTTTACCGTTTTCCATCCAGCTGGAAACAGCTGTTTTGCCTCATCATCTTTTACTGCAGGTACAATAATAACGTCCTCTCCTTGTTGCCAATCAGCGGGAGTTGCTACTTTATACGTTGCTGTTAATTGCATAGAATCAATGGCTCTTAAAATTTCTAAAAAATTTCGCCCTGTTGCCATTGGGTATGTTAAATATAATCCGATTCGCTTATCAGGTCTTATTACAAAAACAGTTCTGACGGTTTCATTATCAACAGCGGTTCGCCCCATTGATGTAGTCCCAGCATCAGCTTCTAGCATATTATATTGTTTTGCAACGGCAAGTGTCTCATCTGCAATGATTGGGTAATCTGGCTTTTCTCCTGAAACATCTTTAATATCATCTAGCCATTTCAGATGCTCAGCTACGGGATCAACACTTAAGCCAATTACTTTTACGTTTCTTTTTTCAAATTCTGGCTTTAGTTTTGCTAATGAACCAAGCTCTGTTGTACATACTGGTGTAAAATCTTTTGGATGTGAAAATAAAACACCCCAACTATCTCCTAACCAATCATAAAATGAAATATCTCCATGTGATGTCTGTGCCTTAAAATCAGGGGCAATACTATTTATTTTTAACATAATTTAACTCTCCTTTTAATAAGTTCATTATAAAAAAACTTTATATATGATTCAATTCTTATCATTTTTATTGCGCTATTATTTTTATATTTAGATTATCCTTACTTTATAAAATAAGCATGCTTTTGTATTTATTAATTCATAAAAAATGCTATCATAAATATTATGTTTTTCCAGCTAAGTAAAATTTATTGCTTGATATTGTTTATTAGTCTTCTCACTACATCGTTTGCTGTTGCTCAAACAAATTTATTTTCGTTACAATCACTTATTGAGGATGTCAACAAAACACATCCTTTTTTTAAATCAACCGCTATTCAGCGTGATATGGCAAAACTTTCTATTTATAAAGAAAAATCGTTTACGGATACGTCTTATTCAATAGCTCCCTCGTTCACTAATACGAAACCTGTATCTTCAAGTCCTTTTTCATCACAAGAAACTACTAGTTTGGGTATTCAATCATCTGTATCAAAAACGTTGTGGTCTACAGGAGGAATATTAGGAGCTTCTCTTGCTCTTAATAGTTCTAATAGTACGTATAGTAGTCAAGCTCAGCAATTTGGCTTACTTGATAAGTATTATCAACATGCTATCGGCATTTCATATATTCATCCTATTCTTAAGAATAAAGCAGGTGTTCTTAGTAAAATTGGCACTAAAACGAAGACACTTAATTATAAGCAAACGTTAATACAGCTGGCTGATCAAGAACAACAATTTGTATTAGGTTTAATTAATCAATTTTTAGATTGGTATGGTCATTATCGTGAACTTGCTAATTTAAGAGATCGTTATACTATATCTAGATCTCTTTATAAGGATACTAAAAAGAAATATAAAAAAAACATTGCTGAGCGTGTTGATTTAATTCAATCTGAAGATTCTTTAAAAAATCTTGAACAATTAATTATTCTTCAAAGGGCTCAAGTAAATTCTAAAATCAATCAATTATCACTTATGTTATCTGAACCTATTAAAAATAAAATTCCAAAACTTAACTTATCTTATATTCCTGAGTTACCTTCAGTAACAACTGATGTCATTAAAAAGGTCCCTCATATTGCTTTGTTATATCAACAAAAAGACTTAATTGAATTTCAACAACAAATGGTTCATGAGACTAATCGACCTCAATTAGATTTAAATTTTGCTGCTAACTTAAAAAGTGGGGACTCTTCCTTAGGTGATTCTTTAGGTTTTAATAAACCTGATTACTCAGTTTCATTAACCTATGCTAATTCTGTAGAAAAAACAGGTTATTATGTAGATGATGAGCTGTTACAACAATCTCTTAATAATCTTGCTCTAACTATTGATAATTCTATTTTAAATTTACAAGCATCATTGGTTGATATATCAACTCAGTATGAATCCATCATTAAGGTTATCTCTGCTAATGAAACACGTTTACAGCTTGCTAAAAAACGTGTTAAACAAGAAATCAAACGCTACAATCATGGACGTGGCCAATTCTCGTTTGTTGTTCAAGCTCAAGATAACGTCCAATTTGTTGAAACTATTTTATTACAAAACAAAATCTCTATTTATCGACTCTATATTAATTATATGACAACCTTAGGTTTATTGGACGAATCACTAAAGAAACTTAACGATGAAAGCATTATTTAGATATTTTTCGGCTAATAATACGTTTGCATGGTTATTTACTATCATGTTTATTGCCTTTGGTATTAAATCTGTAGTGACCTTTAATCGTGACATGTTTCCTGATGCCGACTTTGGTACTGTTATTGTAACAACCTATTATATGAATGCATCTCCAGAAGATATTGAACTTAATATTACTAATAAAATTGAAGATAGTATTAAAGGTATTAATGGGATTGATTACTATACATCTGTATCACTTGAGAGCCAGTCTGTTGTCTCTATTATTCTTGATTCAGATTATGATGATCAAGATGAGGTGAAAAATAAAATACGAGAAGCTATTAATCGAATTAATGACTTTCCAAATGACTTGGATGATTTGCCCGTTGTTCAATCGTTAGACACCTCTATTTTCCCTCTTATGCTTATCGGATTATCTTCTAATAGCTCTTATGAAGACTTACGCCGTGAAGCAAAACTATTTGAATCAAAACTCTTAAATTTATCTGAAATTGCTACGGTTGATAAGATTAGTTTTCGAGATCGTGAAATGCAAATTGATATCAATCCCAAGAAATTAACGTTTTATGAATTATCCTTAAATGCCGTGAGCCAAGCGATCCAAATTCGAAATCAACGCTCAAGTTTAGGAACATTAGAAACTAAAAACAATGAAGAAAATCTTTTTACTAATGCCGAAATGAGTAATAAACGTGACGTTGAAAACTTAATTTTACGATCTACTTTTAGTGGTGAACTTGTTCGCCTAAAAGATGTTGCATCGATTACAAATGGATTTGAAGAGGAATCTGTTATTACGCATGTGGATGGTAAAAAAGCGATTGGTTTTTTAGTTAATAAATCAGGATCTGCTGATATTATTAATACAGCTGAAAAAATCAAAAATCTTATCAATGAATCTCAAGAAAGCTTTAAAGAACGAAACATGGATTCTTTTGAACTTATTTATGGCAATGATTTTTCTAAATATGTTAAGAATAGATTTGCTGTTGTTAAAAGTAATGGGAGTGCAGGTTTATTTCTCTTATTACTTGTTTTAGCGTTATTTTTAAATTGGCGAGCTAGTTTTTGGGTTGCAATTAGTATTCCTGTTACGATTTTAGGAACCTTTACGATTTTGCCTTTATTTGTTGATCATATTGATATTTTATCACTTGCAGCCATGATTGTTGTTATGGGGGTTGTTGTTGATGATTCTATTATTGTGTCGGAAAATATTATTAGGCATCGTGAAATGGGAGCATCTCCACTTGATGCTGCGATGAATGGTATTAATGATGTATTTAAACCCGTACTGACAACAATTTTAACAACATTTATTGCCTTTGCTCCGATGTTTATTATTCCTGGACTGATTGGAAAATTTATTATTGTTATTCCTCTTGTTATCTCGATTGCTTTATTTGTTTCGCTTCTTGAAGTTACCATTGCCTTACCGGCTCACCTTGTGCCTTCTATTAAAGGAATTAAACCGATTTTAGATAACAAAAAACCTTCTCGTTATTTAAAAATAAAAAAGTCTTTTCAATCATTTGTTCGTAAATCATTACGTTTTCGCTATTTAAATCTTGTTTTTTTTATAGCGCTTTTTGCTTCCTCATTAATGATTGCAAAAACGATGGATCTTGTTTTTTTTCCTTCTGATGATGCTGAGGAATTTCATATAAAATTAGAAATGGAACGAGGGACTCCTCTCAATGTTACAGCTCAAAAAACAGCTGAAATAGAAGCCTTAGTTGAGGATTTATCCGATAAAGATGTTATGTCTTATGTTACTTATATAGGCTTACGTGGCCAGCGTAATGAACGATCTATTACAAAACGATTTAGTACCGTTGAGATTTATTTAACACCCTTTTCAAAACGTGACAGTAAGCGAACGGCTAATGATATTGTTGAAGAACTTCGGAAAAAAACTGATTTAATTACAGGTGTTAAAGAAATTGAATATAATATTGAACAAGGAGGTCCTCCTGCAGGCAAAGCAGTTGAAGTTCGTATTTCAGCTCTTTCTGATGCCGATCGTTATACTGCAGTATCCAGCTTAATTGCTTTGTTAAATAATAACTTTGATAATACTGTTACGGATATTAATCGTAATGATGAACTTGGTAAAGATCAAATTGAGTTATCCATTGATTATGAAACGTTATCTCGTTTTGGTCTGTCTATTTCTACAATCATGCAAACGGTATCAACTGCATTTCGTGGTTCAGTTATCACATCCTCACAAGTTGATGATGAAAAATTATATTATCGTGTCCAGCTGGCAAAACAATATAGAAATGATATTCAAACGTTATATAATTTACCTATCTCAAATGCTCAAGGTCGCTTAATTCGCCTATCAGATATTGTGACCTTTATTAATAAACCAGGTGTTCCTAACTACTATCATTATGATGGTGATCGAACAACAACGATTACGGCTAACCTAGAAGGAAAGACATATACCCCACTACAAGTACAAAAAAAACTTGAAACATTATTAGAGGAATCCCCCCAATTACTACCTACAGGAGTTCAGCTAGATTTTGGAGGCCGATCTGAAGAAACCGCTAACTCTTTTCGTGAGTTAGGAATAACATTTATAATTGCCTTAGTTGGTATATTTTTATTGCTTGTCCTATTATTTAATTCTTTAAGTTTACCATTTCTTGTACTACTATCCGTGCCATTTGGTATTATAGGTATTATTTTTGCCTTCTATTTACATAGTGAACCCTTAGGGTTTATGGCGATGATTGGATCCATTGGTCTAACAGGTGTTCTTGTTAATGATTCTTTAGTCTTAATTTACCGAATTCAACAACTATGTAGAAATCACCCTGATAATGATATTCAAGATATTATTGCAGAAGCGACATCAGATCGCTTACGCCCTATCTTTTTAACCAGCTTAACCACAGTTGTTGGTGTTATGCCAATCGCATATGGTCTTTCTGGAGCTTCTGATCCATTTATAGCTCCCTTAGGGCTAACATTGGGATGGGGTCTTGTTTTTTCAACACCGCTTATCTTAACCCTACTTCCAACCTTTTATATGATTAACGTTGATCTTTATAATACTTTTTCTCGTATTAAATTATTGATACAGAATAAATTTTAGTTCTCAAATAATTTACTTGTATCGTAGCCTTTTTCCCAATCAATTAACTTTTCTATCTTACGTTCAAACTTTGGGGTATATGCTAAAAATTCTGCTAACTCAGCACGGGTAATAAGTCGATCTGAATCTTCTACTTCCTCGTAATCAATAATACCGGCATTACTCATTAAGTAAATTACTTCTGTTAATGTTAATTCCTGATCTGGTTTGAATGTTCCATCTGGGAATGCAAAAATCAACCCTTCATTAACGCCTGATTGAATATATTTTGCAAATGGATGATCAAATGCTACATCTGTAAATAAATTCGTTGTTACCTCTGCTAAGTTACCTTCTTCTTCGATTGACAAGACCATTAACTTTGTTACAAATTGTCGTGTTACATTCTGTTTTGGATAAAAGTTACCATCATCATCTCCATGTAATATTTTTAATGTTGATAAAAACTCAATTTCTCTCCTTCCTTTAACTTTTGAATTCATATCAGGATAACTTACTAACCGAAGTACACGTGTATAATAGGTTAAGGTTTTATTTTCTTGTGTTTCAAAGGTTGATTCAATAATATTTTTACCTGGATTTAGATCAATGGGCAATGAAAATCGATTTTCAAGGTCTATCTTTGTTTTTTCTCGATTAATATAAATATCTTCAATTAAATTGGAAGAATTTCCAATTACTAACACACTATCATTATAATGAACATGCTTATCAACTGGAAATGTAATTGATCCAAAAAATGATAATGGACCAACTTCAACACTATTTCCAGACTCATCTGTAGCAAATATGTCAATTTGACTCATTTTCTCTGGTGGTGGATTCCCATTATACGATTTCTTTTTTGTTACCTTCTTTTTACTATCTATATTCTTTGGTAATTCTGATCGTCCACTATATTTTGTTGCTTTTAAATATAGATCATTACTTTCTTGATCTCCTGCTACAAAGAAATTTATAATATTATTTTGCTCGTAATCATCTTCTTCTTCTTCTTTTTCCTTTTCTTTTTCTGAACCTTCTTCTTCCTTTAATCGAATTTTTTTACCATCTATTTCTGCTGAAATATTTGCTAATTTTTCATCTGAATCTATTTCCACTCTTAACACAGAATTATCTGGAAATAATTTAACATTTAGGTTTGGTGGTGTTTTATCAGATATTATGGTTATATAATTTGAATTTAATGATAAATCCTTGCTCATATCATATGATTTGATGTAAATATTATTTCTACCTTCTTCTAAAGCGAAATTCTTTATTTTCCAATCTCCAAACTTATTTGTTTGAATTGATTTTTTAAATTTATTATTATTATAGATTCGAATTGTTGTGTTTTTTGGGCCAACACCTGATAAATCTGTTGTATTCGTAGAAATTAATTGTACTGGTTTTCGTGGCATTAAAATTTCTGGTTTTTTTGGTATAGAACGCCCTAATGATGCCAATGAGAATACATACGTAGGATCATCATTCATAGGAAATGCGGATTGTGTATAATTAAAATCTAATCTTCCTTTAAATCCATACGTTGATATCCCTGTTGGAATATTATCTAATGTAATACCTATCCCTACTTTAACTTCTTTTTGATTGCTTGATCCTCTAATAAAAACCCCTTCTTCGATTTCAAATTCTGATCCTATTGATAGCCCTAAATTTGTAACTGATGACAGTAAACTCAAACGATCATTCCATAGATTTAGTTTACTCCCCAACATCATTTCAAATGGTAATTTTAATGTGTTTCCCGTTTCTTTCATTAACATTCCAGGACTAAGTACATTATGAATAGCAAGTCCGACTTCTAAACTAGTAATTAATTTATAATCAATATATCGCATTGCGATAACGCCAACATCTACACCAAGTGTTGAGGCGGCACTTGAATCTACATAATATGTTAACGATTTGATAGCTGTTCCTATAGAAATTTTATTTATTGTTAATAGATTATAAAAATTTGTTCCAAATCCTAAATGAGTAAAATGATACCCTGCTGAAAACATTCCAATTTGATAAGGAAGTCCGTCCTGGTTTATGGTCTTTGGCACTTTACTTATTGATAGATTACCATAGGATAAACTGATCCCAATTTCTTTTCGATAAACCTCTCCTTTTCTTCTAAACTTTATACTTACAGGCAATCCTGCTCCCAATACTAAATAATTAAATTCTCCCAATAACTGTTGGGATGTTGCCGAAAATGGCAATTGATTAATACCTGCATTTGTTGCTGGATTTAATATAGTATGTCCCAAATCTCCATAGAGTGCTGGGTTTAATCCTAAAGAGATACTTCTAGCACCTACCATCATTGATTGTGGATTTGTGATAGATTTTGGTGCACTTACTACTGCCTCACTTGATAGTAAGCATAAACATATTGCTATAGTAAAAATTTGTTTTTTAGTCATTAGTAAATCGCCAATTTAGTTGTTTTAGAAGATACAACTTCACCTTTTTCTTTTGCTATCATCCGACAAATATAAATTCCAGGTACCATAAAATCTTCTGTTTCAGGAATTGCTAGTATATTTAAACCAGAGTTTACAGTTTGTGATAAAGTATAAACAACTTGTCCTAAATGGTTATAGATATATATCTCTACTTCTGTATTATCTCTTGAGATACTATAACCAAATTTCAAATTATTACTACCTAAAATATATGGATTTGGATAAAACAAAGGATTGGTTACTTCAATCTCATCTGAAATCAAATAATTTAAGGACATTAGAGGTAAATTGTTGCCAGATAAATCACTCATGGATAGGCTAATATCTGCCGACTTCTCTCCAACATAAAACTGTAATAAATTTACTTCTTTATCAAAGATAAATGTTTTCATGTTTTCATTTAGCTCCTCTTGCTGAAACAAAATGTCATTTCCTCGAATTAAACTAATAGAACTCTCATCAATACTTGATGCATCTACAAAAACTAATGACAAAATTTTATTTTCTCCAATACTCGCTCCATTTATGAAATTATTACAATTACTAATACTACTTGATTGAGAATTACAAAGCTTTAAAGGATGAGTTACATATGATGGAGGAATATCAGCTGATGTTATATCACTTGTAATATTTTTTTGTAAAATATCTGTCCCTGAAATTAAATGCCAATCACCTTCTCCATCTTGATATCGAAATAATAAAATTTTTTGATCAGGAGATTCTGTTTCTTGGTACTCTATGTAGGCATCTATTACACTTACACCATTTGAATATGGAATAGCATGTGAACATGAAAATAAAAACTCTAGCTGATCATCCGCTGCCAATGAGGTTGGGATTGATCCTTCTGATGTTATTTCACAATTAAATTCATATGAAATATCTAAACCACTTTTATCACTTAAATAAAATTTTGGCTCTAATTTATTAACAGTAATAGCTGTACCACTTGGATTGCTGACTGTCATGTTCAGATTAAATATTGTTGCATCATCTGCTGAACTATTTACTATTGTTACGGATGCTTGCTCATTTAATAAATTATTTATTGGTGTTATGTCTGCCACCTCTCTTGTTGGGAGTACACCGCTCACGCTTGATGATCCTTCCGTTATTTCTATATTTGCTATTTGTGCAGCAAAAGGGTCTCCTTCTTCAGATGCTAACAAACCAATATCATATAAAATTAAAAACTCATTTTCATTATTAAACTCAATATTTTCTAATGAAGCTTCTCCTGTACTTGTAAACTCCGTTGTACTTCTTAAAAATTTGTCGTTATCATCTAATTCTTTATTCCCATTTTTATCTTCATATATCCATATTTTTGTAATTCCATTTGCTCTTGAATAAAAATTTGATTGATTGTTTTTTATTGTTAATTTCCCAGCTTGAGTAATAACATCTGATTTGAATTTTAGGTATAACATTGGTACCTTAATTTCTCCGTCATAAGCATTTGTTTCTGAAATATCTTCTGTCTCTATAATTTGTATAGTTGTATCTACTAACTCAACACTTGCTACTGGAGTTGATGATAAAGGAGAGTTATTTCTTGCAATACTTGCTTTAAATTCAACAAAAGTATCATCTCCTAAATTTCCACTTGCTACTATATCTCCAATTTCAGCTGTTACATAGTTACTTGTAGCGTTACTATTAGCTTCAATATTACTTGCTACATGATATACAACAAAAAAGGTTTTTGTATTATCGTCATTATTATCAAATGCTGATAATTCTACGTTATTTAATGTTACAGGCGCTTCATCTGATGTGTTTGTAGAATCAGGGTTTAAGATAAGCGTTCCTACTTCGGTATCTAAATCTGTCGATAAGGTATTGGTTTGGTCTTCATCATAATAAATACTTATTTGCTCGATATTTTCCGCAGGTCCCTCTGCTGCAAAAAATGGTACCGTTCCATTATTTATAACTGATATCTTCTTTACATTTGATGATGTTTGATGCGATTTTAATTTAAAAGATAAAATAGGAATAGCTGTATTTTTATCGTACACATCATCCCCTGATAAATTTGTAATATCTGATATTTCAATACCTGCAAATGGGATTTCATGTACGCCATATGTTGGTGTTACAATGGTTTGTGTTGACTCAGTATTTAATCCAAAAAAATCTTCTGGCATTATAGATACTTTAAACGCAGAATTAGCGGTAACTACTATATTATCTCCAAAATCATAGACTAACCACATACCATAATCTGTTGTCTTATCTAAAGTTGTTAATTCCGTCCACGCATTTAATGTTACGACTGTATTAGACCAAACACCCACACTGTCGGATGATATTTCTTGAATTACTTCAGTAAAACCTGCCTGATCATCTGGAGGCGTATACTCCCCTGGATCTGCACCCAATACAGCATTTGTTTGTCTAACTAACGATACACTTGCTATTCCACTGTCATCTGAATCAGAAAATTTACCGTTGATATCTCTAATCGTTAAATTCATATTAGTTAAATCGTCGCCTTTTGCTGATATATTAAAGTAAGCTATAGGAATATTTGTAGCTCCAGGAAAAATAAAATCTGGTTTTATATCATCAAAATAACTTAACTGTATACCTGTTGCTGTTATATTAATAACGTTATTACTAACTAGAGGTGTTGTTGTACAAGTAGCGTCATCACATACTTCTACTGACTGAAATGTAATTTCTGACTGATCAGCTAATGTTGTAGTAGGTTTTAATTTAAATATAACCCAAAATGTTTCGGTGCTACCTTGATCTATTGCATTATGTATATTTTCTGCAGTAGGTGCAAACGTTGTGGTATCAGTTACTGGGGCTAGCTTTTCAGCTGCTAGACTATCATTTTCATTAAATGAGTTGTCTCCATCCACATCTCGATATACTTTAATATACTCAAATTGATTAAAACTAAAATCTCCGCCTGTTTTATCAAAAACCATGTTACTTAATTTCATATTGACTGTGCTTGTAGTGTTTTCAATTGTTAGTTTAAATACTTCTATATCTGAATCTATAGGAATAACCTCTTTTTGTGTTAATACATTAGCTGTATGTTGTGGATTGGCAAAGCTCTCATTATGTACCCAAAAACTACATAGTATTACTAACATTAGTACAATATATCGCTGTATTTTACTCATTACTTACTACCCTTTTAATAATGATTTGCAATATCTTTTTGCATCCATTATTTTATGGCGCCCTCTAATTTTATTTCTTGATATGTTCATTAAGTTACCCCTTTGAGTATAAAACTAAACATGTATTATATTTAATTTTTTGATTCATTCTATATTTAATCTTAGGACTCTGAAAGTTCAAGATTTGAATATATATCTTGAACATCATCGTCATCTTCAATTTTCTCCAATAAAGCGGCTACGTTTTCAAATTGTTCTGCTGTAATAGTAACAAATGTTGCCGGAATTTTTGTTAAAGTAGCGGTTTCATACTCAAAACCTTGATTATCGTAACAGGTTTTTAATGATTCTAATTGATCAATAGGGGTAATAATTTCTATTTCTCCCGCCGGTTTTGTATCAATATCATCAGCACCTTCTTCAATAGCTAGATCAATAATTTTATCTTGCTGGTCTGTTTTTTCAAAATAAATAAGTCCTTTTGTTTCAAATAAATAACTTACAGCTCCTTTATCTGCTAAATTACCGCCCCCCTTATTTAAAATCACCTTTAAATTTGTAATGGTACGATTTCGATTATCGGTTAATGTATCAATGAGAATAGCAATACCGTGGGGACCATATGCTTCAAATTGTAACTCTTCTAATTGATTATCATCATCAGATCCCACTCCCTTTTGAATGGCTCTTTTTACATTATCATTAGGCATATTTGCTTCTTTTGCTTTTTGTAAGGCTAATCGCAATCTTGGATTCATACTTACATCTTCGCCTCCCATTTTTGCAGCTACCATAATTTCTCGTGCTATTTTTGAAAACACTTTTCCTTTTTGTGCATCTGTCTTTGCTTTTTTATGCTTAATCTGTGACCATTTATTATGTCCTGCCATTGTTCGACTCCCTTCTATATAACGACAATTTTCTTCTTATTTTTGCATGTATTTACACAAAAAATCACATAACACTTCTTGATTTTTTTTCACCAACATATTCTGATATCACACCTTCTTCTTCTAATTCATCCATAATCCTAGCTGCTCGATTATAGCCTATTCTTAATTTTCTTTGTAAATATGATGTCGAAGCATACTTGGTACTCATTACTAACTGTTTTGCATTTTCATATAAATCATCTTGATTAGAACCACCTTTTTTACTTGTTTCTTGTTCACCTTCCAATGGTTCTACATTTATAATTTCATTTAAATAATCTGGCTTTCCTTGCCCTTTTAACCACGTTACGACACGTTTTACTTCGGGTTCACTTACAAAAACACCTTGAGCTCTAGATGGATTAAACGATCCTACTGGAAAATAAAGCATATCTCCTTTTCCCAATAACTTTTCAGCTCCAGCCATATCAATAATAGTGCGAGAATCAATTTGTGATTGTAAATAAAATGATACACGTGATGGGATATTAGCTTTTATTAACCCTGTAACTACATTTACACTAGGTCGTTGGGTTGCAATAACTAAATGAATTCCCGTTGCACGAGCCATTTGTGCTAATCGACAAATCGTCTGCTCTACATCTTGTGATGCTACCATCATTAAATCTGCTAATTCATCAATAATTACAACAATATAAGGTAATTTTTCAAGTGCAAGATTATCATCTAAGATAGTAGCATCAGGATTCTTTTCTAGTTCTCGTTTAACATATGCATTAAATCCCGAGATATCTTTTACGCCAACTCTAGAAAATAACTCGTACCGGTTTTCCATCTCTACCAAGGCCCATTTCTTAAGTGTCGCGGCTGCTTTATTTGGATTGGTTACAACGGGTGCTAACAAATGTGGGATTCCTTCATAAAAACTAAGTTCCACTTTTTTGGGATCAATCATTAAAAATTTTACTTCATTTGGTGTGGATCTCATTAAAATAGATAAAATAATACTATTGATACAAACACTTTTTCCGGACCCTGTAGCACCTGCAATTAATACGTGAGGCATTTTTCCTAAATTCATGACAATAGATTCCCCAGTAATTGTTTTTCCTAATCCCGCAATTAATTTATCTTCTAAATTTAATACTGAAGGTTCTTCAATAATAGAGCGTAATGTAATCATCTGAACATCTTGATTCGGTACTTCTATCCCAATTAAAGCTTTTCCTGGAATCGGTGCTTCAATTCGTATATCTGGGGCCGCTAATTTTAATGAAATATCTTTACTTAATGATGTAATCTTACTAATTTTCACCCCATCTCCAGGTTGCAGTTCATAACGTGTTACCGTTGGTCCAGGTGTAATATTAATCACTTTAGCAGCAACATTAAAACTCGCCAGTGTCTCTTCTAATATCGCTGCTTTTTCCACACGCTGTTTTGTTTGTGATTTTAAAGAATGTTTTGGTTTCGTTCCTTTTTCTAGTAGCTCCATCGGGGGACATTGAAACTCTTTTAAAGGTTCGTTATGGGAACCTGGAATAGGTTCCTCTTTTAAAAATGAACTATCAATAAATTGCTTAGGCTTTTTATTAACTATTTTCTTTTCTTCTTTATCTTCTTCAGGATCTTCAACTGTTGCTAAGGCTTGTAATCGGTTTAAATTATCTATTTCATGATTTCTTTCTTCTTTTTTAGTTACCTTATCATCAAGATTATCAATATGAATATCATCAAAATTAAATGGGTTTGATTTACTAGATTCTTTTTTATTTAAATGAGGATCTGGCAATGCCATTGTTCTGGCTATCAAGTCTTTTGTCTCAGGCTTTAACGGCTTTTTTGCTTTGATTGGATTTCTAGGACTTAACTTTATAAAAAATAACTTATGAATTAGCCATACTTGAAAACTTTTTCCTTTTCTACTTTTTTGGTATTCAATCACTGTATTTTTCATAAATCCAAATAACCAAATATTAAGACCTTTGAATGCTATGGGAATCCATTTAAATGGTTTAAACACTTTAAAAATTGGCCACCCAATTGAATAGGTGTTTAGAGTTAAAACTACTACTGCATACACAACTAAAGCACCTATATTTCCAAAGATAATTAGATTAAATTTATTAATTGCTAAACCAAGATATCCAATATCACGTAATTCTAATGGACTTGATAAGTTGATACTTAATGCTATTAATTGATGGACTCCAATAAATGATGTGACACTAACAATAAAATGAAACCATAGTGATTTTTTAGCAAATGCAGCTAAAACACCTGAACCTATCAAGCAAAATGGAAGTATTAAAAATCCTAATATTCCAAATCCTTCTAACGTTGTTTTTTCAATGAATAATCCTACTAATCCCTGATCCGTATCAATGTATTGATGAATCCAGATAAATACTCCAAGAACAATTAAGATCACCGAAAACAATTGTTGAAATACTAAATTAACAGGACTTAATTCAACCTTTGGTTTTTGCTTTACTCTTGGTTTCTTTTTTTGAGATTTTTTTTGTTTAGGCACCCTAAGATTTTACCACTAAATTATTAAGTTTTACATTCTCTCTTATTTCTGGTGGGCGGTACAAGAATCGAACTTGTGACCTCTTGCATGTCAAGCAAGCACTCTAACCAACTGAGCTAACCGCCCAAAAAAAACACGTAAAGATTACTATATCAGCATTCCTTATGAATTAAAATAATCCTCTTTTTTATTAAAATGACTTTTTTTTGTTTCCAGAACGTTTTATCATATCAGACATGTATAGAATGCCATTATCTGCCTATTCCATTTTCATGGCATGCTTAACAACACTTGTTGTTTCTTTATTTGTCTTTATTTATTTGTCTTTTTTTCCTGCTTCTACTCATGATAAATCTTATGTTTTACATATTCCTCATGGTAGTAGTATTAATACAATTACTCATATTTTATCCGAAAAACATTTAATACACTCTAAACGATTTTTCAAGCTTATTATTCGTGTTATGCGAGCTGATCGTAAGTTACGTGCTGGTTATTTCTTAATCCCTCCGTCTATTAACCAACAATCTCTTATTCATATCTTAATTAATGATTCTGGTAGTCATAATTTAACCAAGATTACGATCCCTGAAGGGTTTTCTATCGCTCAAATTGCAGCACGCTTAGAGTCTCATAATATTTGTGATAAGGATGATTTTGAATCATTTTCTCACGTTCATGCTAAATTATTTTTTAAAGAATCATTCCCATTTTTAGCGGATATTCCAAAAGATACAATTGAGGGATACTTATTTCCAGAAACTTATTTTTTTCAAGAATCAGATACCCCAAAAACAGTTATCAAACAAATGTTAATTGAATTTGAAAAAAATATTTACACTCCTTTTAAAGATGCCAATAAAAACTATGCTCATTCTTTTCATAAACTACTAACGCTGGCTTCTATGATCCAAAAAGAAAGTCGAAAGTTATATGAAATGCCACAAATTTCTTCTGTTTTTTATAATCGTATTAAAAAACGAATGTATTTGGCTTCTGATCCCACTGTCGTCTACGCACTTGGAAAATCGTATAAAGATCGTGTTTATTATAAAGATCTTGAAATTAAATCTCCATACAATACCTATCGACGACTTGGTTTTCCCCCAACCCCTATTGCATCCCCTGGCGTTAAAGCCTTCTTTGCTGCTTGTAACCCCGATACAACACCTTTTTTATTTTTCGTTGCCAAACCTGATGGCTCACACCACTTTAGCAAAACCTACGATGAACACCTAGAGATCCAACGCATCATGAAAAGAAAGAAAAAATCACAAAAAAACCCCTCCTAAATCACCCACAAAAAAACAAAAAAGAAACAAAAATAAAACAAATTAAACAAATAAAACCCAAAACAAAATAAAAAAAACAAAAACAAAACAAAAAACGCCAGCGAAGCGAGCGCAACCTCACTCTGACCGGACTAGTCTTCTGACAACCTTATATCAAGTACATTCAATCGCAATACTCTTCGCTTCTTCTTTGCTCTTGGATCCATCTCTAATCTAAAAATTAGATCAATCTTAGAATCCCGGCCGCTATGCTCTCTGACATATTTAAATTTTTCCCATAACCCAAACCCTACAGCTTCAATTTCTTTAGGGTGTTTTTTGTTTGATATATCTAACACTGAAAAATTCACGTGTTGCTTGGCTGCTTTTTGGTAACGGTTACCAAATTCTCGACCACCCTTTAAAATACAATTTTGCATATAAAAGATAGGGAATTCAAACTTTTGACCATAAGGACTAAACTGATCTAAACTCGTAATAAAGTTTTGTGTAATTTGTGCCATTTGTAATTGATCAATAACATCATAATGATATTCAAACTGCTCTGTTTTTAAGGTTTCTGCCTGCTTTACTAATAATGTCTTAAATAAATCAATATCATCTTTATGGATTGTAAATCCGCAGGCCTGAGAATGACCTCCAAATGCATTTACTCTTTGTTTTTGTCCATCTATCTCAACTTCTATTTCAAACAATCGTTTTTTATGTTCCTGAATACAAACTTGTTCTGCCTGATCAATTAATGCATAAATATTAATTCGAGGAATACTTCGAGCTGATCCTCTGACATACTCAGATGTAGAAGAAAAATTTAAAATAATAGAAGGTCTTAAAAACCGTTCTTTTAATCGATCCGCATCAATTCCAATAACTCCAGAGTTCCAATCCTTTCCATCTAAAATAATAATTCTATCACAGTCAGGATTAACCTGCTTCTCAATTAAAGAATCCATTTCATCTTCAATTTTAGCTGTTAAATGTTTTCGTTTTTCGTTTACAGTATCTACGTCACTGGCTGCCTTAAAGGCTGAAATTAATTTTTCTGCATCATCTTTTTTTTCTGTCTTTTTATCATCCATTAAAAATATTTGTTTTAACTTTTTAGATACAAAATTGGCTTTTGTTTTATTACGTTTCCCTTTACCTAATAAAAGTAAATCTACGACAATCGATGAATCAGGTATATTTTCCTGTGGATTCCCAATACGACCAGGAGCATTTAACAATGGAATGACAGTTCGAGATAGATGTCTGGGTTTTTTAGTTTCATCAGACATAACAGCAATTTCTCGTAACGCTTTTAAACCTTCACGCTCTGATTGAAAAAAGAAATCTACACCATGTTTCACAATTAATCTATTTAAAGGATTTAACATACTTACTCTATCTGAAATAGATCCTAATGAAGCTGCAATTAACCCAAGTTCAAATAAATAATCCGGAAATTCTACGTCCATATAATCATAAATTGCTTGAATAAACTTAAATGCTACTGATGCACCTGATATTGAATTAAAATGTGTGTTATTTGGCTCTGTAAAGGGATTAATTGTTGCGATTGATTTTGGCATATCATGACCTAAAATATGATGATCTGTAATAATGACATCAACACCACACTGATTAGCATACTCTACGGCTTGGGTATCTTTTGTTCCACAATCTGTAGTAATAATTAGTGATGATCCTATTTTTTTGGCATGATTAATAATCCTTACTTGTAACCCATGTCCTTCAATAGGTCGTATTGGAAATAAATAATCTGTTTTAATTCCTAATTGTCTTAATGCGGCAACTAAAATAACGGTTCCTGAAATTCCATCAGCATCTGGATCGCCATTAATAATAATACTTTCATTATTTTTTTGAGCTTTCTTAATTCGATCAGCAGCTAATTTAATTTGCTGCTCATCACAAAACCCTTTGTATTTATGTAATAATGATTCATCTGGATTTAATATGGTATTAATTATATTAATATCATCTGTGCCCATATTATGTATTAATACACGTGCTAGTGTCTTCGATATATTATACTCTTTTGTAATTTTATCTAACTGTTCATTATTATATTCTTGAAAAGACCAACGCTGATTTTGGTAATCTTTAAATATTGCTTTTTTTTCTTTTTCTATACTCATTAGCTATAATATACTGTTTGCTTAAGTATGTTTAAAGGGCTAATTTTATGTAAACCATGAATTTGTTTTGAACTATTAAACATAATAACTTAAAATAAACTGTAAAATTAACTGTGCCGAAGTGGCGGAATTGGTAGACGCGCTGGTCTCAAAAACCAGTGGATATTTTATTCGTGCCGGTTCGATCCCGGCCTTCGGTACCACAATTATTATTATGACATCATCAAACTATTTACGAATTTTCTCTTTCATTAAACCGCGAATAAAAGATTTATTATTCACTTTTATTATAGTGATCTTATTTGCTACGGCTAACGTTTATTTTTTGCCCTTAATTCGAGATATTGCTAACGAAATATCCAATAAACGTACTATGTATATATCAATGCAAATCCTAAATGCGCTTATTCTTTGGGTTATTAGAACACTTGCTTTATTTGGCCAAACATATATGACCAATAGAATTGGTAATTTGATTGTTATTGATATTCAAGAAACGGTTTACAAAAAACTTCATACGTTTTCTCAACATTTTTATGCTAATTGGAAAATTGGAGAACTTTTGGTTCGACTCTTTGATGATTCAGGGAAGGTTAAAAATGCTATTGTTACAACATTTTCTCAGATTATTCCTCAAGCCTTAACACTTATTGGTGTGATCACCTACTTATTTATTATGTGTTGGCAGTTAACCTTATTTGCTTTTATTGCTGTTCCAATCTTTGTCTTTACAATTACTTATTTTGCTAACTTAATTAAACGACTTTCTAGTCCTGTTCAAAAAAATAAATCTAATATTACTCAACTTGTTCAAGAAACACTTACTAACATGAAACTAGTTCAAGCTTATACAATGGAATCCGAAAGCCAGGATCGATTAACGCGGGAAAATAAAAAGAATTTTAGTTTTTCTATGACCTCAATACGACTTTGGGAAACCAAACGAGCGATTGAATTATTATTACAAGGTTTTGTTTTAATTTCTTTATTATTTTATGGAGGTCACTTAGTTGCTAATAACACATTATCAGCGCCAGAATTATTGTCATTTTTTACAGGTTGTGGGTTGTTAATTGATCCTATTATTGCATTCTCTTCTGGTTTTACATCTATTAAAGAAGCTGAAGTATCAATTAATCGTATTTATAAATTACTTGATTATGAACCTAAAATCCAAAATCTTAGTAACGGGATTAAACCTGATATTACGGGTCATGTTCTTATTAATAAAGCCTCCTTTCATTATGATGAACCAAAAACATTAGTTTTAAATAACATTACGATTGAAGCATTACCAGGTCAAACTATTGCCCTGGTAGGCTTATCAGGGGCTGGAAAAACAACATTAATTAACCTTATCCCTCGTTTTTATGATGTTGTTTCGGGTTCTATTGATATTGATGGGTATAATGTAAAAAACTTAGATTTATATCATTTAAGGAATCAAATTGGTCTTGTATTACAAGATGATATTTTATTTAGTGGTAGTATTTTAGAAAATATTCGCTATGGGACACCTCATGCTACTGAAAATGATATTATTGAAGCAGCTAAAGCGGGCCATTGCTGGGAATTTATTGAAAAGATGCCTGACAAATTATATACCCGTGTTGGAGATCAAGGAAAACGGTTATCAGGTGGACAAAAACAACGTATTTCGATTGCTAGAGCCATTCTTAGAAATCCAAAAATTCTAATTTTGGACGAAGCAACATCCGCTTTGGACTCTGAATCTGAGCAACTGGTTAAAGATGCTTTAATTCGATTAATGCAAGGGCGTACAACCTTTGTTATTGCACATCGACTTTCAACTATTAAACATGCTGATAAGATTATTGTTCTTGAAAAAGGAGATATTATCGAAGAAGGAACCCATAATTATTTATTATCCTTAAATGGGCAATATAATAAACTTTATAACCTTCAATTTCGTTAATGCATGGTTACCCTTTTATTAATTGCTTGTAACCAAGAACGCTTATTAAAAGAACATCTTTCTACTTACAAACGTTTAATGGACTCCATCCAAGGTAAGATTATTCTTGTTGATGATGGAAGTAGCGATCATACAAAAGAGTATGTTACAACTCATTTTGAAACGATTTCTTATATGAAAAATCCAGTAGAACTGGGTTATTGCCAATCATTTAACAAAGTTCTTGCTTATATTAAAACACCGTATGTCTTATGTATTGATTTAAATATAAAGGTTCGCTTTATTCCACTTCAAAACGCGCTTGCTTATGCTCAAAACAACAATCTTTTTATGACCAGCTTTCCTTTTGTACATCAAAACAAACAATTTTATGGATATTATTTAGCTTATAAACAGTTTAGACTTTACTTTGAAGAAACATCCTTAAAACCCTCCTGTTTTTGTTCGGAAGTTATGTTATTTGATACTAAGCGATTACAAAGACTGGATGGATTTTCGTCACATTATCATAGTACAGCTTTTAGCTGGTACGATCTTATTTATCGGGCTCTTAAAGAGGGTGAATCTATTATGATCTCCACTAATAGTCTTTGTGATAAAAAAACCTCTTTATCTACATTTTTTTCTTATTTACCTGATCAAAATGCATTATTAAAGGATAATTTTTTATTTCAATGGCGTTTTTATCGATCTTTTTCTTTTATCTTTAAACGTTGTATCTCTATAACATTATTATTTTTCTCATTTAATGGATCAAAAATTCTTAATTTTATACAAGCCTATTTTCAGTGGTTATTTTTTACTAAACGTCATAACTCTCAGATACTTACATCTGTTAAATCTTTCTTTAAGCAGCTGCTAACTCGAGGGACTTCTTCTTTTTCTGTTCATCAACCTATTTTATTTACCAATCATCCTAACTGGGACCATTCTATTTTAAAAGAACCCTTTTCATTTAAGTTACTACTTACACATATACCAGCTCCTATTTTTATTGATCCACAATCACTATCACGGCTTAGTTATTACAGTTTAATTGTTGTTCATAAATGTTGTCTTCTATTACGGCTTAAACAACCTTTTCATTTTGTTTTATCAAACTATGCCCTTGAACATGAGTTAGCATATTATTCATAATCTAACATAGAAAGAAAGCTTCTTTATCTTTACCTAATAATAATTTTTATATATCCGAGCATTTTCTATTCGCTCCGAAACAATAATTTTTTTCCATAATGACTATTCTATTAAAGGTCTGATTTATTAAGTTTATCGGCTATTTTTTTTACCTTCTTGTTAATTTTTTCTATTTCTTTTTTAGACAATTTTTTTTCTAAAATATCTATTGATCTTTGGATATTACTATCTTTTCCTTTATTTAAGTACATCATTATTAATGTATGCTCATAACTTTTTGCATAATTTCTCTTTACCCCTTCTTGCTTATAATACATACGAGCTAACATACCATGCGATTTAGCATACCCTTGCTTACTTGCTTTTTTAAACCATTTAAATGCTTTTTTATAATTCTTTAAGGTTCCTTGCCCATTATAATACATACTAGCGACAGCATCTTGAGCTGTCTTACTCCCTTTTTTTGCCGCTTTTTCAAACCAATATAACGCTTTTTCATCATTTTTTTCTGTTCCCTGCCCATTAAAATACATGCTAGCTAAATACTCCTGAACGTTTATGTTACCGTTATTAACTGCTATTTTTGTCCATTCAAATGATTTTTTTTTACTCTTTTGTGTTCCTTGACCAAGATAGTACATTTTTGCAAGCTGATATTGTGCTTTACTATCGCCACCTGTTGCCTTATTTAAAGTATTCTTAAATATCTCTCTATTTACTACAGATTTTTGTATATCATATTGGTATTCTTGTTTTTCTTTACAATGAGCTCCTGTATCAGGCTTACATTTCCCCTCAGTATTACACACATTGATCACCGCGGTCTCTAAACAATCCACATCTTCGGAAGAACATACTCGACATCTCTCACCACACGTTTTATCTTTACACGGATCATATAGCGGACTTTCTTTACTACATGAGTTAGTAATTCCCATCTCAGCACAAGTTACTGAATCTAATAAACATTTCTGACAATCATTACTTTTGCTATCTTGGGCAATATTTATTGTTGTCATTGATAGAGATATTATTATTATTAAACTATATATATTGATTATTTCACCCTTCAGTATCTCCAATTTCAAATTAATTGGTCTTTAATTGATTCACACTTTTCACATCTTGAATTAAGTCTTTTAAATTCTCAAATGTATTTTTTAAACCAAAATCTTTTGGTGATACTGTATCAAATGTCATATAAGGATTATTAATACAATATTCTTCCCATTTCCCTACTTTAATTCGTAATAGTTTTGCTAAAACTAATACAGCCTTAACTGATATATAAATTCGAAACCATGGTTTTTTATTAAATAATGTACAAAGAACCGTAATAGCTTCTTTAATATGCACTTCTTTATTACCTAAAACATACTCTTTTTTGTCATTTGGATTTTGCATAACAAAAACAGCAACTTTGGCAATATCGTCTGCATGAATAAAATGAAAAGCCCCATCTACATACACATAGCGAATATAATTTAAATAATGTAACGCACTAAAAACGCCTTTTGTAATATGAGATTTTGGGTATATATTATCACCCCCAAATACCATGGTAGGAAATACTGTTGTAATTTTATTAGCAAAGGGTAATGATTGTATCATATGATAGGCATAGTATTTTGATTTTATATAGTCAGATCCATATAGTTTTGCTTCTTCAACCACCTTATTATTTTTTCCTAAAATAGATGCTGTTGAAAAATAAACAATTTGTTTTAATCGACTTTGATCTGCCATCATAAAAAATTCTTTTGTTTTATCTACATTTACCTCTATTGTCTGCTCCGTTCCCCACCATTCTGTTACAGAATGAATGATATAATCCATTTCTTTTATAATTTCAGTATACTTTTCTATTTGCTTAAAATCACCGATATGAACAGTGATTCGCTTAAAATCGTCTTCAGAAAATTTTAATTTTTCTGGTTTTCGAACTAAAACATGAATATGCAAATTAGGATTTTTTAAACATTCACGTATTAAATAATGACCAACACAGCCTGTTGCTCCTGTAATAAATACGTTTTCTACTATTTGATCAGTCATTAGAAGGTATATTGTACTTTAATATAGTATTGTTCAAAAGGTTAACCTGCTAAAAATTACTAAAGCACTACTGTTTTCTTTCAAAAAACTCATCTACTATCTGGCCTGCAGATATCAGGTGTGTTGCTTCAGTCCCTTCTAAATAACCATTAATATATTTCCAACGAAATACGTCATACAATGCCGAATCATCGCCTCCATAAACTTGAATATATTTTTTAGGAAATAACTGATTCTTACAATCTTCTACTATTTTTTTACCCTCAATTGCTAAAATAGGCCCTGCGACAGTACACATAAATGGGCTTGATAAATGGTATTCTTTTTTATTTATTCCAAGACATTTTTTTGGTTTAAAAAACAAATTTCGTTCTGGATTTGCTTTATTATCTTTAAATCGCATTCCTATCATCCCACACTGAGGTAACTGTTGAGATGCTTCTACTAACTTCGTAAAACTTTCAGCTGAAAATATGGTATCTGGATCTAATGAAATAATTGTTTTTGGTATATTTTCCTTGGTTATATATTGCTTAAAAAAGAAATTGGCAGCTAACGCTTTTCCAAAATTAAATGGTAGATGAAACGTTATTATCCTTGGATGATTTAAGGTATTAATTACCTCTATGATATCGGGATCTTGAGCATTATTAATGATTACAATCCAAATATTATCCTGATCTTGAGTAATCTTTGCTATATTTTGCAAACTATAGGCTATAATCTCTGAAAATCGATACGTGACGATGACAATTAATGTGGCATCTTTAAATTGAGAAAAGGTTTTCATTTTTTTAATCTTTATTGATTATAATGCTGGATAATTTGCTTATGAAACCTACCATTACTCGATAGAATTGTTCCTTCATAAATATCAAAAGGGCTTCCATCAACGGCGGTTATTGTTCCACCTGCTTCTTCTATAATAATCCCGATAGGAGCAATATCCCAAGGTTGTAACCCAAAATCAATTCCAAATTCTCCGAATCCCATAGCAACCCACATATGTATCAAAAAATCACCAATACCACGTTGTCGCTTTGTTTTGCTTAATAACTGAGTTAGTTTTTCAAAATCACCTCGCGCTTCGCGCCCATATAAACTACCATAAAAGGCTTGGGATTCTTCTATCGTATCTATTGCTGAAACTTGTATTTTTGCTCCATTATAAGTGGCTCCATTCCCTTTTGCAGCTGACCATCTTTCCTTACTTATTCCGTTAGAAATTACCCCCGTAATAATTGTATTATCTTTTTCAATGGCTAATAATGTTCCAAAAATGGGGATTCCTCGAATAAAATTACTGGTTCCATCAATAGGATCTACGATTAGCTTAATGGCTGAATCTTGATTTTTATCTGGAAACTCTTCTCCAATAACCCCTATGTCTGGAAATTGATTACAAATGGATTGACGTATTACATCTTCAATTTTTTGATCTGCTTCAGTTACAGGACTTTTATCACTTTTTTCAATTACTTTTACTGTACTTGATTCATAATAATGTTTTGCAATCTTATCAGCTTCATCGGCGCATTGATCTAAAATGGTTAACCAATCTGTCGCAGTTATATCATGATTTACGTTGGAAACTGTCATGTTTAAATGAGTTTACTAGAAAAGTTTTGAAGCTACTAGGGGCTAACTCACTATTTTAATAGACCAAGGCCTTCTTTAAGACATTAAATGTAACTTTCTATTTAAGTATGATAAAAAGGTTGTTTTACTATTATTATATTCTTCATTTTGTGTCTCTTATAAAATTATCCTGTTAATCATCAAACAATTTTACTTTTACTTTTTTTGCTAGCAACAATCCCTTATGTCATGTAAGAAAATAATCTGTAGAATTAATTGAAATTTTTTATCTCAAAATACGATAAATATATAAAGCCTTTACATCAAAAGGGTATAATCATCTTTTTAGTAGATGAAAGGAGATAATAAAATGAGTGGAATTACAAAGAGAGGATTCACAACACCCTCACAAGACATAAAAGCTGGGACAACAACAACAACAACAACAACAACATCAACAACAACATCAACAACAACAACAACATCATCATCATCAGCAGCAGCTGCAGAAGTAAGATCTGATTCATCTTCTACAAACAAACCAGATCCTAGTCAAATGCTTTCTGAATTATTTATTGGGGAACTATTTTCTCAATTTTCTTGCGAATCACTTTATAATCCTTCCATAGATGAAAATATGGAAGCCCAACTTATTGCAATAAATGAGGCTATCGGTACTCTTTCTAGCCTTAGGTCTAATTCTGGTTCTAATTCTAATTATGATTCTGATTCTGATTCTGATTCTGATTCTGAGTATGATATTCTGAAAAATACGTTTGAAAAATTAAATGAAAATACAACTTATATAAAACAGGTTCTATATAATACAGGGTATCGTTTGATGAAGTTATCAACACGAAATATAATAATTGAAGTAAGTGATGATGAATTTTCATCAATGGAGAAATTTTTTAAGGAATTTTTGAAAGAAATAATTATATCTAATAACCCACCTTGTTTTAAACTTTTAGAGCATTCAAGAAAATTATTAGCGTTTCAAGATGACCTGCAAACATATCTAGATCTTATTAAGAAAATTCATCAGACTGTTTTGGATCCATACAAAAGCTTATTTAAGATAAGAGTAAAAAGAAGGTGGTCACAATTTGATGACTTTGATTGGAATAGTAGAGCTAAAAACAAAGCTGAGCTTGGACCGGATTGTAACCAAGAGTTTGAAGGGAGACTTACTAGTATAGGAGGGCTGCACAATGAATCTTTAACATTAGAAAAAGATCATAGAGTATATCTTGATATTACAGGTGATACAAAAAAGGAAACGATAAAAAGCAAATATTGCTTGGGCCATCCTCAACCAGCAGATGGAGGATATATTGATTGAGAGAACTTACTTTCTCTTTACTGATTCTAAGCATATAGAAAAACTTTAATTTAATTTAATTTAATTTAATTTATTATATTTTATGGGAAATGTTTTATTGTTTTACAACTTTCTCTATAAATCAGTTATTTCAATCACTTTAATTAAGATTTTTATTTTACTTAAATCATCCTAATTTTATGTTTAATTCTACCCTTAAATTGGTATAGGCATTATAATATCAATAAATTTTCTATTAAAAAGGGGTTTCTCAATGTCAGAATCTGGTTTACGTAATTTAGCAAATGAACTTGTTACAAACAATACAATCTCACCTGATTATTACCAAGAATACGATGTTAAACGGGGTTTACGTAATTTAGATGGATCGGGTGTTTTAGCAGGATTAACGCATATCTCCTCTGTTATTGGTTCAAAAAAAAGTAGCCATGAAATGGTTCCCGTTGAAGGTATCCTTAAGTATCGCGATGTTTCCTTATCTGATATTGCGTCCTCTTGTACAGAAGATTCATCCAATAACTTTGAAAAAACCTGTTTTTTACTACTTGTAGGTCGTTATCCTAATGATGCTGAGTTATCTGATTTAGTAAGTTATATGGCCGATCATCGTGAACTTCCTCAAGCGATCATTGATGGTATTATTGAGGGTATTCCGTCTCAGGATATTATGAATAAATTACAAACCTGTATTTCAGCTTTGTATGCTTATGATGACAAACCTGATTCTGTTGATCCTGTTGAAAACTTTTTAAAAAGTCTTCAGATTATTGCCAAAATCCCTATGATTGTTGCTTATAGCTATTTAAAAACCTTTAAACCAGGCGCAAAACGTGTTCTTCCAACTAAGGATATGAGTCATGCGAAAGCATTTTTACATATGCTTTATGAAGGAAATGATGTTTCTCAATTTAATGAACATATTATTGATCTTTCTCTAGTACTCCATGCTGAACATGGTGGTGGAAACAATTCTACATTTACTACCTATGTTGTATCTTCATCTGGATCTGATATTTATTGCTCGTTAGCGGCAGCTGTGGCTAGTTTAAAGGGTCCACTTCATGGTGCTGCAAACAAAAAAGTTATGGAAATGATGGCTGATATTAAAGACCATGTTTCTAACTGGGATGATGCCAATGAAGTAAAAGATTATTTAGCTAAATTAATCCGTAAAGAAGCAGGTGACAAAAGTGGAAAAATTTATGGTCTTGGTCATGCTGTCTATACTAAATCTGATCCAAGAGCTCTTGCTATTAAGGGTGTAGCTAAAGCAATTGCTGAACAATCTAATAGACTGGATGAACATAATTTATATAATTTAATTGCAGCTGAAACGCCCAGCGTTTTTCAAGATGTCAAAAACTCTACCAAGGTTATTTCTCCTAATGTTGATTTTTACTCTGGCTTTGTTTATGACTGTATTGATATTCCTCAGGAAATTTATACGCCTATTTTTGCTATGGCTCGTATCACCGGATGGTGTGCTCATCGTATCGAAGATATGTTGTCGGGCAAACGTATTATTCGGCCAGGTTATAAATTCGTTACACCAAAATAAGTTGTTAGACGTCTAACTTTTCAACTCGACGGAGATGCCTTTCTCCTTCAAAGTCATGCTTTAACCATATTTTTACATACTCTAGAGCATTTTCTGCCGGGGTTGTTCGCCCTCCTAAACATAGGATATTGGCATTGTTATGCTTCTTTGCCATCTCGGCTGTAAACTCATTAAATATAACAGCCGCTCTGATACCTTTATATCGATTTGCACGTATTGAAATACCAATACCTGTTCCACAACATAAAATTCCAACTGTATTTTTTGCTAATACTGTTTGAGCCACGGTATCTGCAATATCTGGATAATCAACAGATTCAGTTGAAAATGTTCCCATATCCTCTAACGTAATCTCACTATTTTGTGATAAACCTTCTTTTAAAGATTCTTTTAAGTCATACCCACCATGATCTGATCCTAAAATAATATGTGTTGTCATCTTAATTCTCCTTCATTTTGTTCTTATCTAAATATTGCGTTACCATTTCCTGCCAATTTTCTAATTTAAGTTTAGTACTGGTTACTAATTTTTGGCAATTTAATCGTCCATTTTTAGGTCGTTTTGCAGGACGAGAAAATGCCTCTGATTGCACTGGCTTTATTAGGCCAGCATATCCTATTTGTTTACCAATTTCTTTTGCAAATTCATACCATGTTGTTACACCATTATCGGTACAATGATAGATTCCATATGCTGGCTTTTTGATTAAAACATGAGTGATATATCTTGCTAGACTTACTGTGGATGTTGGACTCCCCCATTGATCTGCTACGATCGATAATTCTTGTTTATCATTCATTAATTGTTTCATTGTTTTAATAAAATTGTTCCCATTATTACCATATAACCATTGCACACGAAAAATATAATAGTCATTTGTGCTATTAAGACAATACTGTTCTCCAAGCCATTTTGAATATCCATAAACATTAATTGGTTTACACGGATCTGTTTCAACATAAGCGTTATCTTTATTTGTCCCATCAAACACATAATCCGTTGATAATTGCACAAATGGGATCTGCTTTTTATTACAAGCCTTTAGCATATGATCTACAGCTTCTCCATTAATTATAGTCGCTAATTCTTGCTCTGATTCAGCTAAATCTACTTTTGTATAAGCGGCACAATTAATTACATAATCAATATCTCCCTGAGATTCAATCATGTTATATATAGCTTCTTTTTTACTGATATCACAGTCTTGTCTTGAGATAGGAATTACCGTAATTCCATTATTAGTTAGCTCTTTTGATAAGTCATACCCTAACATCCCTAAAGCACCTAGTATTATGACTTTCATGGTATTGAAAGTAGCATATCTTCTCTGTGTATTAAATATGTTTTGTTTAACTTATCTTCTTCTTTATAAATGATTCATTATATTTTTCTATATTGATTCTTTATTTACATTTTAAATTTATGTACACTTAATTAAGTATGAAAGATTCCATTATTAGTAAGTCTTTTTTAGCCAAAGAATTAAGTGCCTACATGGGTTGGTCTAATCGTAAATCTGTATTGTTTATAGATCATTTTTTTGATTGGATTAAATCACAAATGTTATTAGGGAATCGTATTGTTTTATCTGGATTTGGTGTTTTTCAATTAAATATGCGTAAACAACGTCGTTTATTACATCCTATCACTCAGGAACCATTGGTTATTCCTGAGCGATTATGCCCTCAATTTACACCAGCTGATACACTATTAAAATTCCTTAATTATGGTATCAAACTATGACACCAAAAATTGTTGGTAAAGTTGATGATTTACATTTATTACTTGATTTAATGCCTCAACGCTTACGTGAATACTTAATTGATCTTGATAATCTAGAATCTTTAGAAGAAATTGTTGTTGATTTAGGGTATTGTCCTGAAGTTCGATTTTCTAATACGGTTCATCGTCTTAAAGAATTAGGTGATACTACTATCGAAGATATTATTGGTATTACCGATAGAACGGGTATTTTTAATGCTGATAATAGAGCCGGAATAGAACGTACCCTACATCGTATTTCAGCTATCCGGAATAGATCTCAAGATATTATTGGTCTTACCTGTCGCATCGGTCGTGCTGTTGAAGGTACCGTTGATATCATTCAAGATATTGTTGAAAGTGGTCAAAATTGCTTATTTCTTGGTCCTCCAGGTATTGGAAAAACTACCATTCTGCGTGAAGTAGCTAGAGTTCTTTCTACTATTTCTAGTAAACGTGTTATCGTAGTTGATACTTCAAATGAAATTGCTGGAGATGGTGATATCCCTCATCCTGGTATTGGCTATGCTCGCCGAATGCAAGTTCCTTCCCCTGATCAACAACATGCTATTATGATTGAAGCGGTTGAAAACCATATGCCAGAAGTTATTATTGTTGATGAAATTGGGACTGAAGAAGAAACAAAGGCTGCGAGAACTATTGCAGAACGTGGTGTCCAGCTCGTTGCTACAGCTCACGGATATCAGTTAGATAATCTTATTAAAAACCCTACCCTTTCTGACTTAATTGGAGGCTTTCAAAATGTTATTTTAGGTGATGAAGAAGCTAAATTTCGTGGAACAAGCAAAACTGTTATAGAACGTAAAGGACTCCCAACATTTGATGTGGTTATTGAATTAAGAGCTCGTGAACTATTTGCTATTTATAATCCTGTTGCAACACATGTCGATAGTTTATTGCAATCAGATCCGCTTGATCCTGAACTTAGAAAACGTCAAGATGATGGGAATGTTCAAATCGAAACGCCTCAACCACAACCATCTCAAGCTATTAAAGATTCTGATTCTATTGCCTCTCAAAGCCCTCCCCCTCCTACCAAAACCGTCTTTCCCTTTGGTATTAATATTAATCGCTTAAAAGCTGTTTTAAATTCTTTAAATGCTCCTCTTAAGATTGTTAATGAAATTCGAGAGGCATCTTTTGTGTTAACTACAAAATCTAAAACAGGCCCTAAATCTAAGGTCAGCCAATTAGCTAAAACCCATCAAGTTCCACTTCATATTATTTCATCTCAAAATAATGAGGATATTACTAAATTTATTCGTACTATGTTTAAACTTCGTATCTCTGATGATATTTTAGAAGATGAAGCGATTCAAGAAGTTCAACACGCTTGTAAACGCGTGTTAGCTGAAAGTCGTTTTGTTGAATTAGCACCAAGACCTGGTTATCTTCGTCGTATTCAACATCAAGTGGCCTATGAATTTGATCTTAATTCTATGAGTGTTGGTGAAGATCCTAATCGTAGGCTTCGTATTTACCCGAGAGTATAATTTATGTTTATTACATTTGAAGGTATAGAAGGATCTGGAAAATCAACACAAATAGATGCTTGTGCCCAAAAATTTGATACTTGTAACATCCCTTTTATCGTTACCAAAGAACCTGGGGGTACTGAACTTGGAAAAATGATCCGTCAATGGCTATTAAATCCAGAAACATCCTTTCATCATCATTATACAGAGCTTCTTTTATTTATCGCTGATCGCTTAGAACATGTTGAAACCGTTATTAAACCAGCTCTTAAACAAGGGATGATAGTCCTATGTGATCGCTATAAAGATTCTACTATTGCCTACCAACTAGCTGGTAGACAGTTAGATGAATCTATTATTTCGTTACTCAATAACTTAACAGAACTTGATCCAGACTTAACCTTATTATTTGATTGTTCTATTGATGTGGGTTTAAGTCGTGCTAAATCTCGTGCTAAACTTGATCGATTTGAAGACGAAGATCGCCAATTTCATGAACATGTTTATCGAACGTATCAGGAACTGGCTAAGAAGCATTCTAATAGGTTTCATATTATTCAAGCAGATGCTAGTATACTTAATGTTCAGAACCAAATGTTTCAGGTTCTTTCAACCTATATAAAACAATTATCACTATGACAAACGTAATTATCAATGGCGCAAACGGAAAGATGGGGAAAGCTGCTGTTAACGCTATATCCAATGATAATGCGTTAACATTAGTTGCTGAACTTGATAAAAATGATTCTTTAAATCAAGCTTTATCAACCTACTCTGCTGATGTGGTTGTTGATCTTACTCACCCTTCATGTGTTTATGATAATGTTAAAACCATTCTTAATGCATCCTGCCATGCTGTTGTTGGAACAACAGGCTTAACTGACGAACAATTACATGAATGCGGCGAAATTGCGTCACAACAAAACAAATCCTTACTTGTTTGTCCTAACTTTGCCATTGCTGCTATTTTAATGATGCGCTTTGCTGAACAAGCCGCAAAATTTATGGATCGCTGTGAAATTATTGAATATCATCATGATAAAAAAGCTGATTCTCCATCAGGTACAGCCATTAAAACAGCTGATTTAATTTCACAAGCTCAACCTTCTATTAATACCCCGCCCCTTGATGAAACGGAAATTATTAAAGGATCTCGTGGGGGTAACAAACATACTATCCCTATTCATAGTTTACGATTACCTGGGATTGTTGCTAATCAAGATATTATTTTTGGATCTCAAGGCCAAACATTAACAATCAAACACGACACAATTTCTCGTGATGCATTTATGCCTGGTCTTTTAATGGCCATTAAATCCACACCTCTTCATAAAGGTCTTGTTTACGGCTTAGAAAATCTACTTGATTAATTTTCTAAGCTTATTCTTTAAAAATTTTAATTAACTATCGAAATTACTGTTTTGGTCTTGCTTTGTTAACGCGAAGTTGTCTGCCTTTGATTTCTTGTCCATCTAACTCTAATGCTTTTTCTAAAGCACTTTCTTCTGCAAATGTTACAAATCCAAACCCTTTTGATCGGCCTGTTTCATGATCTTTAATAATGATTACATCTTGTATCTCACCGTAAGATGAAAACTCAGATTTTAAATCTTCATCTGACATTTGATAGTCTAAATTTCCTACATAAATCTTATTGTTACTCATATCTTTTATCTTATCCTTATTTTTATTTAACGCTCAATTAGTATCTAAAAGATAATAATCTCACCTTATTAGTTTATATGTGCCTAATAATAAACGAAATTAAACTTAATAGCTATGGTAAAGATATGTTTTCTTATAAGTTAGGTAGTCTTTTTTATTAATTATACGCATTCTATTTTGTTATTAAGGATCGAGATGATATTGCTTTTGCTAGTGTCATTTCGTCAGCATAATCAATATCTGAACCCATAGGAAGCCCGTAGGCTAACTTGGTAATCGTTAAATTTAGTGATTCCAAAATAGCCGATAAATACATAATAGTTGAATCCCCTTCTACTGTAGGATTAATCGCAAAAACAACTTCGTCAAATGATTGATGTTGTAATCGTTCTACCAACTCTTTAATTCGTAATGATTCAGGATGAACGCCATCTAAAGGCGATATTAAACCACCTAAAACATGATACAACCCCTTATAAACGCCGGTTCGTTCCATCGCAAAAATATCTTTTGGTTCACTTACAATACATAATGTGTTCTGTAACCGTCTTTCATCCGCACAAATATAACATGTGTCATCAAGTGATATGTTAAAACACGATTGGCAGTATACGATTTTTTTTCTTGTTTCAACCATCGTTGTGGCGATTTGTTGTACATCTTTTTCTGATATACTCAACAAAAAAAATGCTAATCTTTGTGCTGATTTATCGCCAACGCCAGGTAATCGTTTAAGTTCACTAATTAATGGCTCTAAGGGATTCACGTTAATCCAGGAATATTTAATCCTTTCGAAACATTGGCTAATTTATTTGATGCCATCGTTTTAGATTGTTGTGATGCTTTATTAATGACCTTTACTAAAGCTTTCTCTAAATCTGCTTTGTTATTTAATAAACTATCTGATATATCAATTGATACCAAATCCATTTCTCCTGTCATCCTAACTTTAACCCCAGATTCATCTAAATCGATATTAAGGTGTTTTAATTCATCTTGAATTTTTTTCATTTCAGATTTCATTTCTTTTGCTTTTTTTGCTAAGTTTCCCATATCTTTTAATTGATTAAACATGTTGTCCTCCAAATATAAACTGTCTTATTTAATTATATTAGTTTACCTAAAATGTATTAAATAGTAAAAACTATTATTAAAGTATTTTCCCTTCAAATAATGTCACAATATCATTAATTGATTGCTCGGTATTTGGTTCTGGTATCTTTACTTCTTGTATAGCATCACTACCTGACTCATCCGTTGTTGTCTTTACCATTTCAGATACAGCTGACACCATTTCAATTTCGACAGCTCCTTGCTGCCTATCAGAAACCTTTAACGTTAATGGTTTATTAAACTGCTGTTGTAAATATGTCTGTATTGCTTTTTGATAGGTTTCTTCGGTTAACTTTTCCATAAAAAATTGAATATTTTGTTCTAAGGTTATAACAACCTCATTATTGTCTACAGCGACAACTTGTGATGATCTTAAAATTGTATATAATCCTAAATGTTCTTTTTTGATGATCTCTAAAAATTCTGGCCATTTATGTTTCACCTCAGCTATATCCCCATTTCCACTTACCTGAGTACTGCTTACAGCCGGTGTAGGCTGTGTATTATTACTGTTATTTGGTATATCTTGATCTGGTTTGGGTATTGAAATCGTTTGCTTAAAGCCTGTTGGCTTACTTGAATTGGCATGATATTGAGGTGTTGGTTTCGCTGTATTTTGTATGGGGGGTGTTGGTTTATTGCTACTTGTAGGTTTCGTTTCTGTTATTTGAGTTGAAGTACTTGATTGGATATTTTGGTTTTGTGTTGTCGTGTTCTGTTGCTCAGTTTTTGCTGCCTCATTCTTATTGGTATCTGGATTTACAAATTGCATTAATCGAATTTGTAATAATAATCCTGGATTTAAAAACCATCGTGTTTGCGATTCTATTTGCGCTAAACAGTCTAGCAATTTTACTGTTTTATCTAAGGTAGCTTTCTCTGTTAGTTGTTTCAGCTGATCTTTATCGATGGTTACAAATTCTTCGCACTGAGATTGTGCCATTAACAGTTGCTCAGATACAAACATAATATCTTTTAAAAATTGAAGCGGATTAACCCCTGCTTTTAATACATCTGTTAATAACTTTAAAACTAAGTCAGAATTATTTGTATAAATAGCATCTAATAACTGACATAAATGATCTAAATTACAGGAACCTAAAATTTTATTTACATCGTCACCGCTAATTGTTTCTCCTGTAAATGAATAAATTTGATCAAGTAAGGATAACCCATCTCTCATACAACCGGATGCATTTCTAGCTAAAATAGCGGCTGCATCATCTGCTAATGTTATGGTTTCTTTTTCCGCAATCGTTAACAACTGTTGCTTTATTTCTTGATCGGTTAAATTTCGAAATCGTAAATGCTGACAACGAGAATGAATGGTAATTGGAATTTTATGAGGTTCGGTAGTTGCTAATACAAAAATAGTATGACTGGGCGGTTCTTCTAAGGTTTTTAATAAGGCATTAAAGGCTCCCGTACTTAGCATATGCACTTCATCAATAATATAAAATTTATAAGTACATTCTACGGGACTAAAATTAACGTTATCTTTTAATTCACGAATATTATCCACTCCCGTATTAGATGCGGCATCAATCTCGATCACATCAACACAGTTTCCAATCGTAATGCGTTCACACACTTCATTATCTAACTTGTCTAATTGATTTTCTTTTTCATAGGTATTAACTGCTTTTGCAAAAATACGTGCCACACTTGTTTTGCCAGTTCCTCTTGGCCCAGAAAAAATATAAGCATGTGATAACCGCTGATTGGTTATGGCATTGGTTAAGGTTTGCACAATATGCTCTTGCCCCACTAATTCACTAAAATGCTGGGATCGATATTTACGATAAAAGGTAATACGTGACATTAATTATAGTGTAACGTTTTTCGGATTTCTCTAAAAGAGGGAGAACGTGTTATAATGCAATTCTCTTAAGTACTACTTGACTTAATACTTGATACTTGAAACTAAACTACAGTTCAGACTTAATACTAAACTACAGTTTAAATTTTTTTTTAAATAGGTTTGACCACCTAATTGAGGATACTCTGATGAAAGGTAATCTTTATAGCCCTCCTCCCAAATCTTATAGGCCTAGGCCTACTCACCAATCATGTTACTTATCTAAACCCGACTCCCCTCTTTGCGTAACAGCTACTGCTGCTGCTGCTGCTCCTGCTCCTGTTCCTGTTCCTGTTCCTGCTTCTGCTCATATTCGTACTAACCTTAATCTTAATTTCTTTTCTTGTTGGTCTGATACGCAAAAACAATTGTTTTATAACACGTCTACTGACACTTTTTTCTTAAAATTACAACCCTCTACACCAGTTTCCTCGTCAGCAGTGCTCTCAAACCCTATTTTTTTCAATGATCCCAATAACAAGGATTTTTCTCAACAGATTCAAGAAGTTAAGCAAAAATTTTGTAACTTAATTAATTTAACAAACCATCTAAATAACCCTACAAAACTAAATTTTATACACCTATTTAATAAACTAGCTTGTTCTCTTTTTGATACATTGATTGAAGCCAAATTACGATTACCAAACGATAATCAATCTACAAACAGTACATTCCTTGATACACACACTTGTTCATTGTTTAATGACTTCATTACATCCAATCATCTGAATCAACGCATAACTATTAAGTCTATATTAGACTTTTTTGACCAATCTTATTTATTTTTTGATACGTTAAGAAAAAACGTACAATCTATTTGTCTAGATCACGTTACAAACGAGTCTTTAACATATGAACTGACAAAACAATTTCATTCCTTTTTTGATAGATTCCTAAAAACCACATTATCTAGCTGTCCAAATCAATCTACACAAATGAATTTTATACTAGCACTTAATGAACAACATTCCTGTTTTTTAAACGACTATTTTTCAAAGGCTTCTGTTGATAATACATTTAATCGCCTACAAGAGTACATACCATTAATTTTTAAAAAAAATGATTCCACTAGATTAATAAGACCTGCTATTAACGTAGGTTCTATAGTTACTTTTACTGATGCTAGCAAATGGAGGATTACACATCAGGACATGCTACATAATCAATTATATTTAGAATTACTCTCATGTTCAATCTCTAACAGTATACATTCACCCCCAGAGCAGTACAGAACACACATCCCTTTATCTCAGCTATTAAACACGGCTACTTCTCTTGAAATAGGACAGGGTGGCAAACTCATTTCTGAAGGCATTTTTTCTTTCAAAGAAGAACCTTCTAATATTTATGGGTATACAGAATTTGATGAGCAATGGGTTTCCCGTACTAAAAATGATCTATTTCAATTAGGTTGTTATAAAAAACGTACTATAACTACATCATCTGATGATGATGTAACTATAACAAGCAATAATGCAAAACAAAAACCATTAGGAATGGGTATTTCAAAAAAAGTTCTTCGGGGCGTATCTTGTAAAGATTCTAAGCAAGAATATGCCGTTAGTAAAATTAAAATAGATACATGGCTTAAGCTTTGTCAGTCAATTAAAGAAGCTTTTCTAACAAACCGCACTATTTATTCATATACTGGTAAAAAACGAAATGCTATATCCATTGAACCTCTTCTATACAACTCAGATTCACGTGCTTTTTCTAAGCAACAAGCAGACAATCCACAGCTATTTTTTAATGAATGTTGGTCTGAACTAAAGTCTTTACATCAGAAAGGTATCATTCATAATGACTTTAAACTTTCAAATACTGTTTTAAATAACGATCTCCATGTTGAATTAATTGATTTTAGTTTTAGTTTTAGTATAGATAATCAATCATTTGATAGCGCGGTTATCCATTCTTATCAATTAGGAGGTACCTTTTGTCCTCAGACATTATTCATGACAAACGGTAACGAAGACTCATTTAACCGTAATGAGGCTACAAAGATCTCTATCAAAAGCTTAAATGATTTAACTCTTAAATTTAAAAAAAGCATAGATTTATGGGCATTTGTAATGCAACTATTTGAATTTATTGATATTATACCTTATTACTATGATAAGTTAACCGATAAGTTTTTTTATTTCACTGCAAATACATTGCATAAAAAACTTCAAGCAATCCTCCCATCTCAACGTTCAAAACTCAATACTATTCATTCTGAATTATATACGAAAGTCCTCGCTTTTCTTGACTTAACATATGATGACGAAGGTTATGTTACTAAAACTAATGGCGAGTCTTTAAACAAAAATGGCAAGTATGATATCCCTAATGATGATTGGGATTGGGATTCTTGGAATCATATTTTCTCTTAATCAAAACTATCTTAATTCATGACATGTAATTTCCTGTGTGATGGTTTTACTAAATTAGATTTTTATAATTATTATTGCTACTTAATACTTTTTACTGTTACCCTTTTAGATTCTTAGCTCATTTGCTAAAATTTTAGAAAAATAATATAGGATATGATCATGACAGATATTACACTTGCTATTGTTGGTGCTACAGGATTAGTTGGAAAAGAAATTTTGGCTATCCTTGAAGAACGTAAATTTCCTGTAAAAAATCTAGTATTATTAGCTTCTAAACGGAGTACTGATACCGTTCTTTCGTTTAATGGATCGTCTATTAAAGTTCAAGAATTAACTCAAGAATCCTTTCAAAATGTTGATATTGCTTTATTTTCGGCAGGCTCATCAATCTCTGAAAAGTTTGCGCCTATTGCGGCTAAAGCAGGTACCATTGTTGTTGATAATACCTCTTTTTTTCGTATGGATCCTAGCGTACCGCTAGTAGTCCCCGAAGTAAATAAGCATGCGCTAAAACATCATAATGGTATTATCGCTAATCCAAACTGCTCTACAGCTCAGTTAGTTATGGCCTTAAAACCCATTCATAATTATGCCCCCATTAAACGATTAGTTATTTCAACCTATCAGTCTGTATCAGGAGCTGGCAAAGAAGCCATGATGGAACTTGAAAATCATTCTCGTTATTTAATCCAAGGTAAAGTTGCTGATC
>CETH01100965.1_pt1 | contig 46930 bp, 43 predicted proteins | sample 361461 | NCBI WGS metagenome assembly CETH01 (sample SAMEA2622695, study PRJEB7988) | marine metagenome | isolation source: saline water (ENVO:00002010), including | reverse complement strand
TATTTCATTTTTTATGGCTTAGAGATAATTGCCCTACTTCATTTCACCCTGATACGAGAATGAGAATATTTAATATTTTATCTGTTTCAAAAGATATTTATCCTATGAAGATAAAAAAAGAAAATAATAATCTAATAATTCATTGGAGTGAGAATTATCACATAAGTAAATATAATCTGAAATGGTTACGCAATCATTGTTATACTAATAACAACAGTCTTAGAAATATTTCTAAGCATATTTTTTGGCAAAATACTCTTAAATCAAAACTACAATTAATATCTTTTAATTTTGATCATTTAATAAATCATAAAAAAAAATTTATTCGATGGCTTGAATTACTCAGCTCCTATGGTGTAACAATAATTAAAAATTCACCAACAAATAGTAATTCAGCTTTTAAATTATTAAATAAAATTGGTCATCACCGTGAAACTTTTTTTGGAACACCCTTTGAGGTAGTCAATATCTCAAAACCTAATAATCAAGCTTATACTTCTGATGCACTATCAAATCATACTGATCTGCCTTATTATGAATATGTGCCAGGATATCAATTTTTACATTGTTTAAAAAATACTGTCAAAGGTGGTAATTCAACAATAGTTGATGGATTTAGTATTGCTAATTATATAAAAAAAAATGAAAAAGAAATTTTTAATATTCTAACAAATACTGAAGTTAAATTTAAAGATAATGATTATACTCAAAAATCTCTACGAATATTTTATTCACCAATAATTAAGTTAAGTTTAGAAAAGAGCTTTGATGAAATTAGAATTAATTTAGGCGCTATGGCAACTTTAGATATAAAATCAAGTAAAATGAAAAAGTTTTATGAGGCATATCGATTTTTTTATTCTTTATTACATAATAAAAAATATTTAGTTGAATTTAGATTATCAAAAGGTGATATGTTATGTTTTGATAACAGAAGAATTCTACATGGCAGAACATCATTCAATCCTCGCTCTGGTAATAGACATTTACAAGGCTATTATATAGAACGTGAAGAAGTTAATTCAAAATTAAATTATTTGAAAAAAATATTAATATAATTAATTTTTATAAATACTATTCTTTTTATCAAGTAAACGTAGTAATGCCGGCCATTCATGTACACCTAATTTGAATCTAGGATCATCATATTGTCCTGCGGCATATTCCATTATATTATTTGAAGGAATAATAGTTTGTTGACCAGTCGACATAGTATCTAGTTGGTTTTTACAAGTCTTATCCAAATAATACATCAAAATAAATGCTTCTGCTATTGTTTCACCACATGTCAATAAGCCATGATTTCTTAAAATCATTACTTTATTTTTATCCAGATTCTTGGCTATATCTTTACATTCATCTATCTCAGTCGACATACCTTGCCAATCATGGTAGCTAACTCTATTATGAAAAATGGCTGCATCTTGAAAAATTGGTTTTAATCCATCTTTTAAACAAGAAATAGCTAATCCAGCTCGCGTATGGGTGTGCATTACACAATTAATTTCTTTTCTAGCTTTGTGAACAGCTCCATGGATAACATATCCTGTATAATTTATATCACCTTCTCCATTAATAATATTTCCCTCTAAATCAATTTCTAAAAGATTTGATGCGGTTATTTCATCATATCTTAGACCAAATTTATTTATTAAAAATGTTTCTTTTTGCTTAGAAGTTTTAGCGGTAATGTGATTCCAAATTAAATCAGTCATCTCAAAATGATGGGCAAGATGATAGCATGCAGCTAAATCCACCCTATTTAACCATTCTTCCTTACTATAATTTTTTTTTGAATTCATTATACTTTACTTTTAAATCAAAAATTTATAATCATAAACAATAAATGTCAGTAAAAAATATTTCTTTAGATACAGATTATGTAAAAGCTCAATTTCCAGCTTTTCAAGATCCTTTAAGCTCAAAATGGACTTTTTTTGAAAACGCGGGAGGAAGCTATGTTCCCAAAAACGTAATTAATCATCTAAATACTTTTATGACGTCAACTAAAGTGCAACCATATGCTGATTTTGATATTTCAAAAATTGCTGGAGAAAATATGGATAAGGCCACTTATCTTTTTGCTCAAACAATCAATGCTGATAAAGATGAAATTATTGTAAGTGCCTCAACTACTTTAAATATGTATGTCTTGTCTAATGCAATTAAAGGAATTCTTAGCCCAGGAGATGAGATTATTGTTACTAATCAAGATCATGAAGCAAATATTGGTGCATGGAGAAGATTAGAAAAAGATGGCTATGTTATTAAAGAGTGGAAATTGAATCCTATGAATGCTGAGTTAGAAATTGATAGTTTAAAACAATTATTAACAAGTAAAACCAAATTGGTTGCTGTAACTCATTGTTCAAACATAGTTGGTTCAGTAAATAATTTAAAATTAATTTCAAAAATAGTCCATGATCATGATGCTTACATAGTAGGAGATGGAGTATCTTATGCTCCTCATGGTTTTCCAGATGTTAAAGATCTTGATATAGATTTTTATACATTTAGTTTGTACAAAACCTTTGGCCCTCATTTAGGATTATTATATGGGAAAAAAAGTATATTAAATAAACTTCCTAATCAAAATCATCAATTTTTAGAAGGTGAAGTACCTTATACACTAAATCCAGGTGGTCCAAATCATGAGGAATTATCTTGTTTAATAGGTATTCACGAATATTTTGACAACTTATATAATCATCATTTTTCTAATAAAGATATTTCAATTAGAAATAAGATTGAACAAGTAAATAATTTAATTGCAAAACATGAAGAAATAATTGCCAATCCCTTATTAGATTATTTAGATTCAAGAAAGGATGTTAGATTAATTGGAAAAAACAAAATAAAAAACAAAAACAGAGCTCCTACAGTTGCATTTATTTTTGAAAATAAATCTTCGAAAGAAGTATCTAGTGAACTTGTAAAGAGAGGAATTGCTACCAGGAATGACAATTTTTATGCATGGAGGTGCTTAAAAGCTCTTGGTATAGATACTGAAGATGGAGTAGTAAGAATTAGTATGGTTCATTACAATACTAGTGAAGATGTGAACAAATTAATTTATGCTTTGAAAGAGATATATTAGAATTAGTAAGTTGAGTTTGAGTCCTTGCTATTTTTACTTTTCATTTCATCTACTATTTTTTGAGCTTTGTCGGTCATAATTCTAAAATCTGATAAAATAGTTACAAAATTATATCCAATTTTTAACATTTCCTTTGCATATGAAGTAGAGCCCGTATGTATGCCTGCAATTAAATTTTTTTCTTTGCACTTTTGTGCTATCAATTTAATATTAGAATATACAGGATCTTCTTTAATATCAAATTTGGGCCCCATTCCATATGAAGAAGCCATATCTGCAGGTCCAACATAAATACCTGATAAATTTTTTACTGATAAGATTTCATCTATTTGCTCAACTGCTTGTTTTGTTTCAATCATTGCAAAAGAAAATATTTCCTTATTCGCTTTTTTATAATAATTAGAGCCATAAATAAGTTGAGCCCTCATTGGTCCAAAGCTTCTTTGACCATTTGGAGGATAATAACAATAAGAAACAAAATCTTCACATTGTTTTTTAGAATTAATCATTGGTGAAATTATCCCTACAGCACCTAAATCAAGCATTTTCATAATAATACCTGGTTCATTCCATGGAACTCTTACAAAGGGCATTATATTTGATTTTGAAATAGCTTGTAACATCGATACAGAACTTAAGTAGTCATTTTGCCCATGTTGCATATCTATGGTTAATGCATCCCAACCCATTTTACTCATTGCTTCAGCAATAAAGCTATTAGGAATAGATAACCAGCCATTAATAATATTTTTATTAATAAATTTTGATTTAAATTCCATGTAAAAAAATTATATTAATTTAAACTAAGTTGCAATGGTTAATATATTTTTTAAAAAATAAAGATACTTGATCTTCATTTTGATTTGCTAAAATTTCATTAATATCATTTATTATTTCTTCAATATTTGCATCAATTGAGTCATCATATTCATCTTTAAAAATATAATCATGATTTGTTTTAACTAAATTATTATCTATAGTTAGTTCTTCATGCATTTTTTCACCTGGACTTAAGCCAATAAATTCTATCTTTATATCCCCATTATCTTTATCTAAAGTATTGGAATGTCCAGATAAGGTGATCATTTTTTTTGCTATATCTAGAATCTTGATAGGTTTTCCCATATTTAAAATAAATTTATCTTTATGTTTAGATTTAATACTAGACTCCAAAACTAATCCAACAGCCTCAGCAATAGACATGAAATATCTAGTAACATCTGGATGTGTTACTGTTACTGGACCTCCATTTTTAATTTGTTCTTGAAATAATGGTATAACAGAACCATTAGAATTAATGACATTTCCAAATCTTACTAATGAAAGTTTTGTTTTATTTTCATTTAAATAATTTAACAAAATAATTTCTGCAACTCGTTTAGATGCACCCATAACACTTGTTGGATTGATAGCCTTATCTGTTGAAACAAAAATAAAATTATTAATATTATAACTAACTGACATTTTAATAAGATTATATGTTCCTAATATATTATTTCTAATAGATTCAATCTTATTATTTTGAATTATATTAACGTGTTTGTATGCCGCAGCATGATAAACAAGGTTTGGGGAATATTTTTTAAAAACAACATTTAATTTATTTATATTAACTATGTCTCCTAAAATGGGTTTTACAATTACGTTGCAATTTTTATTTTCTTTTAAATAATTATTTATTTGATTAGTGATTTTAAAAAGATTAAATTCACTATTATCATATAAAATTAAAATTTTCGGATCCATTTGTATTATCTGTCTAGATAATTCACTACCTATAGAACCTCCTGCACCTGAAACAAATATAATTTTATTACTAATGAAACTATAAATTTTTTCTTTATCCCAAACTATATCTCTCTTTACAAAATCAGAAGGTATAAAATCATATTGAGTAATTTTTAAATTACCCATTATTAAATCATCTAATGTAGGTAAAATATTAACTTTAATGCCATACGAATGACATTTTGATAATATTTTATTTCTTCTACTAAGAGATAAACTTGGTATCGCGATAAGCAAAAAATTAACTTGAAATTTATCTATTAATTTCTTTAAATCTTTAGAATTATAAATTGGAATATTATTAATTTTATTATTAATTTTATTTTGATCATCGTCAACAAAGCATTTAATATTGATATTGTTTAACTTTTGAGAAATAATATAACCTGCCTCTCCTGCTCCATAAACTATAATATTTTCTTTTTTAATTATTGATTTTTCTTTTAAAATAAAAATGATAAGCAATCTTGAATAAAGTATTAGAATAAAAAATAATAAAGGTTGAAGAATTCCAATAATCAAATTTGCATAAAAAAATAAAATAAAATAATTAAAAACATAAAAAATTAATCCATAAATAAATGTTCCATAAAAAATTTTTAAAATAAAGTTAAAGCCAGAAAATCTAAGTATATCTCTATAAAGACCCGTTGATAAAAAAACAGGAATAAATAGTATGGATACAAAAAAAATAATAATAGGAAATTCTAAAACATTAAAAAAAAACTTCGTTGTTAATATTGCTATAGAAATATATAAAGCAATATAAGAGCTTATTAAATCTATAAGTATAAGTAATGCTATTTTACTTTTTCTTGATAAAGACATTAAATAATTTAACATTTTAATATTTTTTTGAAGCTTTTTTTAAAATATTTTTAAGAATTTTACATATCAAATGTACTTCTTTCAATTTTAAATTATGATGTATATTTAAAGCTATAGATATTCTACCTAATTTCTTAGCATTTAAAAAATTTTTTTTACTGTCTTTAACTAATTTTTTAAAAGGATCTTCCAAAAAAATAGTGGGGCAACTTCCTGATCCTGATTGAATATTATAAGAACATAAATTTTTTATAATTTTATCTCTAGTCCAATTTTTTTTTAATTTTTTTATATTTATAAAAAAATAATACCTATAATAAGCATGTAAATAATTTTTTTTAACTTTTGTTGTCAGTACAGCTGGAAAATTCATTAAGGTTTTATTAAGTAATTTAGCATATTTATTTCTAATACTAATATTTTTTTCAAGACTTTTTAATTGATGTATTCCAATAATCGATTGCATTTCAGTAATTCTAAAATTTGAACCTACTTGATCATGAAGATACCTAAAAACATTTTTTTTATTTTGAGAAAAAAACTTTTTATAATTTTTTCCTTGATCTTTATAGCTCCATATAAACTCTTTTATTTTTTCATTATTAGTAGTTATCATCCCTCCTTCGCCACCAGTTGAAATAATTTTGTCATTACAAAAAGACCAAATTGAAATATTGCCGAAGCTTCCTACTTTTTTTTGATTTATTTTTGCTCCATGAGCTTGTGAACAATCTTCAATTATTACTAATTTATTTTTTTTGGCAAATTTTGAAATTTCTATCATATCACATGGGTAGCCGGATAAATGAACACAAATTATGACCTTTGTTTTTCTAGTAACTGCTTTTGCAATATTATCTAGAGTAATATTTTGAGTATTTATATCAACATCTATAAAAACTGGTTTGGCACCTACTTTTAAAATCGAAGATGCTGAACTAAAATAAGATCTTGGCGTGACAATTATTTCATCATTTTTTTTAAGATTTAGAGATAACAATGATAATTCTAAAGCAACTGTCCCATTTGATACAGCTATTGCATATTTTGAATTAATATATTTTGAAAATTTATTTTCAAATATTGTTCCATATTTTCCATAAAGATAATTTACTTTTCCAGATAAAAGAATTTTTGAAACAGAATTAACTTCTTCTTTAGAGTAATATGGCCAATTAGAAAATTTAATTTTTTTCATTAATTACTAATTCTTTTTTATTATATATAGTCACATTAGACTTTATATTCTTAGTAATAATTGAACCTGCTCCAACAATAACTTTAGAACCTATGACAATTTTTTGTATAATGTTTGATCCAATCCCTATAAAGGCATATTTACCTATTTTAACATTTCCAGCCATATTAACTCCTGGGCAAATATGGGAAAATTTATTAATTATACAATCATGATCAATATTTGCTCCAGTATTAATAATACATCCTTTAGAAATTTTAACATTATTATTAATAGATGCATTTGGCATCACAACAGTTCCTTTGCCAATTTTAGCCTGCATACTGATGGAAGCATTTGGATGGACTAACGTAATTATATTTAGATTAATATTTTCTAAGTGATTAGTAATTTCAGCTCTTTTATAATTATCTCCATAGCCAACTATAAAATTTAAATTCTTATATTGATTAATGTTTTTTAACTTTCCTGCAAATTTTCCTTTTAAATTGAAGTTTTTTTTTAAAAGATAATCATCAAAGTAATAAATATCACTATAACCTAAAGAAATAGCTATATCACCTATAACTGCGCCATGTCCGCCAGCGCCCACTATACCTATTCTCATTTTATTATATTTCTAATTAACATAAATGCTTCAGCATTCTTTTCTGATATATTATTGCCTCTAAATCTAGCTAAATTCTCTATTCCTTTTAGAGATCTAGGATGTGGGTGTTTTTTAATTTGAGATTTGTACTTTTCAAAAGCTAATATTTTTTTTCTTATATCTTCTGATTTTAATGAAATAAAATAATTTGGAATAAATAAATTATTAGAAGAATTAACTCCCCATTCAGTTTCTGATAAAGTTTCATATGATAAGATTTTTATTAAATTATTTTTATTGATTGGTCTAAGGGCTACTAAAGAGGCTTTGTGTATAATTTGGTGATCAATATGAGAATCACCTATATGAGGTAAAAAAACTATTTTAGGATTAATCTTCTTAACTAAATCATTAATAGCATCACTAATTAAAGAAATAGGATACTGATCTAATTGAGGTGCTGGAAAATCAAAAAAATAAGTATGAGATATCTTTAAAAATTTATGAGCGTTAAGTGATTCTTTACGTATTTTGTTGATTAAATTTGAAGAATAAAGTTTAGGATTTCCTTTATTTGCATTTGTCATGATTGCCACATAAACCTTAAATTTTTTTTTTATAAAATAACTAATAGATCCACCACATCCTAAAATTTCGTCATCAGCATGAGGAGCAATAATCAATATATTGGACATAAAATTATAAAGTATCACCTTTTGAGTTAAATTTAAATCTTTTAATTAATACCGGGAAAGTTAATAAAATTATAAATAAGTAAGATTTAAAATTATATTTTTTTATCATAATAAGATCATCTTTTATTTTTTCATCCCATGATCTTTTTTTCTTGTTATATAAAATTTGAGAATAACCAGTAATTCCAGGTTTAATAGATCGCCTTATAATTAAATTTTCTTTAGAAATTTGTTTTTCAATATCAATTGGTAGTGGTCGAGGACCTACAATTGACATGTCATTAATCAAGACATTATATAATTGAGGCAATTCATCAATACTTAATCTTCTCAAATACTTTCCAATAAAAGTAATTGTGTCCTGTTCATTAAGTGATTTTTTTGTTTTCATGGTTCTAAACTTAAAAAATTTAAATAATATACCATTTTTACCAACTCTTTCAGAAATATACAAAATTGGGTATCCATCCATAATTACAATCAACAAATAAACAATAAAAAAAATAGGGGAACAAAATAAAATAAAAATTAAACTTAGAATTATATCAAAAAATCTAATTAATATTGTGGAAAACATCAGTATCACCCATTAAAAGATTGCTATATCTCAATTTATTAAATTCATTTTTATTTTTTTTATTAAAAGTTATTAATCCAATCATAAATTTATTTTGAGTATTTTTAAATCCTAATGATTTAAACAATTTTAAAGATTTTTCATCATCTTTATTAAACCATAAATTAACTTGAGTAGATTTTTCAACATTTAAATTAATGAATTGATTTATAATATCAAAATATTTAGTGCCATTGCATGTAGAATCTAAAATATTAATATTTCTTTTTTTATTTATATAGTTGATATTATAAATAATTATATTTTCATTATTTTTAAAATAAAAAAAGTTTTTATTTTGATTTAAATAAATATTTTTAAAAAATAATAATTTTTTTTTATAAAAATCTTTTTTTTTATTAATCTTTATAAATTTATTAATTATTTTTAAATTTAACTTTAAATTTCTAATTGTGGTAACATTTTTGTTATTTATAATTGAATATATTTTTTTATCTTTGAAGTAATCTACTTCAAATTTTTTATTAGTAGCTGTATAATTTTTTTTATTTGGAAAAACTAATATTCCAAAAAAATTGTCTTTTTTTTTAAAGAATTTATAAGCATAATTACATAATTGAGTATATATATTATATCTTCTCATACTTTGGGAAACCATACTTGTATGTCTCGAATATATAAAAAAATTCTTTTCATTTATAAAATGCTTTACAAAGCCTACATGCCCGATAATTTTATTATTATTAATTGCTACAAATGAATTAAAATAATTTTTCTTTTTATATCTAAGTAAATAGTATTTTTTTGAAATTTTTTTTTTAAAAGTTAATTTAAATAAATCAAATATTTGATTTAAATCTTTGTTATGAGTTTTTCTAAATATAATCTTCATTAAATATTTCTTCAAAATAATTAATTATTTTTTTATTGATATATTTTGTTGTATAAAGTTGATCAACACATTTAATCGAATTATTAATTAAATTTTGTAAATGTTCATTATCTATACTTAAATGTTTAATTTTTTGAAGAAATTTTTGTTCTTCATTAAACTCAAAAAGATAACCATTATAATTATCTTTTATCAAATCATTCATACCTCTGATGTTATGACCTAACACAGGAACACCTCTAGACAAACATTGTAATACAGATATAGGCAATCCTTCCCTAAAACTTAAGTGTAAAAGAATATCAAAGCTGTCAATTTTAGAATATATTTCATCAGTAAAATCATTAAGTTTAATATTTTGAATTTTAAATTTATTGATTTTTTCTAAATATTTTCCTTTATTATCATATCCATAACAATCTATTAGAAAGGTATTATCTAAGTTTTTAGCTAAATTAATTAACTTTAAATAACCTTTATTTTTTCTATAAGCTCCAATTACACCAATGCAAAACTTTTCTTTTTTTTTATATTTTTTATTTTTTATAAAAAATTTTTCACTAATTCCAACACCTGAAATTTTAATACAAGGTTTTTGTAAATTATTATTTATGATGTTATAATCTTCATTATTGATAGCAATATAATTATTCGTTTTATAAGATAAGATTTTTTCTAAAAAATAAAAAAATTTATTTAATAAAAAATTACCTTTTTTATGAAATCTAAATCCGTGTACAAAATAAATAATCTTTTTAAATTTAAAAAAAATAAAAAATCTTATAAAAAATGAAATATTTGGGGTATGTATAAATAAATAATGATCTTTAAAGTTATATAATTGAATATTGGCTTTTATAATTTTAATACATAAAGAGAATATATTCATGTATTCAAAAATATTTTTAGGTAAATCAATATTAAATGAATTAATATTTTTATCTAATAAGTTGACTTTATCTGAAGTTAAAATTGATAAATGATATTTTTTGTTAAGTTCCTTAGCTAGATCTTTTAAAAAAAGATTATATGTTATTGATTTAGTGCAAGCTAAAAGAACTTTAATATTTTGATTTTTCATTTGTAAGAGGTTTAGTTAATAGTAATACTAGTAAAATAGGTAGCACCATCCATTTTTGTCTACTTGCAATTCCAAAATTACCAACCGATATTGATAAGAAAAATAATAGTGTAATCATATAAAAAAATAAAGTAATAGTTATTGAATGAGGAATGCTTAATTTACTTAACAATTTTTTTATTATTAAAAATGTTACGATTATTAATAAAATTAAATTTTCTATAGATATTACTAATTGAAAAATATTTTTTACTTCAAATATTAATGGTCTAAATAATAGAGTAAATATAGCATAAATATAATTCATTTCTGAAACATTATAAAAAGAATCGCTATGCGCGTATCTTGATCTTACATCTATAAAGTTTAAAAATCCTTTTATTGTAAATTGATCATAATCTGTAACAGAATAGTAACCTACATAATCTAAAAGAAATAAAAATATGTAAGGAGCAACAATAATTGATATTATTATTACAAATATCTTTAAATATAATGTTTTAAAGCTACTTTTATTGAAAAATAAATCATATGTTAAAAAAATTCCCAATCCTATAAATCCATAATGAGGTCTTAGTAAAAATAATATGAGAAGAGATAAATATCTTAAATATATATTTTGTTTGTAATTAAATATTGACCATAACAATAAAGAAGTAGCAAAAAAAAATATTGAATCCTTACCTATTGAAACTGTCCAAAAATTCATTGAAGGTAAAAATATTATGGTAATTATAATTATATTAGTAATTAAATTACTTTTGATTTTATTTTTAACCAAAATATCAAGTAATAGTATAACACCTAGAGATCCTATTAAATTATATATAAGAAATACTGATAAATAATTAAAATATAAAAATTGAGAAAAGATTGAGGTAAATGCTAAAATAAATTTTGTTCCAATCGGTTCAAAAAGATAAAAATATGCACTACGTAAAGAATGGTCAAAATATTTGGCAGCATCACCTTTTTCATAATAGGTATAAAAAAGATACAAACATAAAAATAAGGTATGCCAAAAATAAATAGCAAATGATAAAAAAAGGTTGATTTTGAATTTACCAGATAAAATACTTATAATTATACAGCCAGAGAAAAAAATAATAATTACAGATAAAATTTGATAGAAATCAGTTGGAAATAAATAAAAATGAAAACTTGGCTCTGTTAAATCATAAATCTCTGGTATTACTAAGCTACCATCTTCTGTTTCGTAATTTTTTAATATTGCTTTATTAGAATGTATTTTCATTAAAATGATCCTAATTTAAATAAATTTAGATATATGTATTGTTCCAAATTTTTTCATATTTTTCAATCATAACAGGTAAAGAAAAATGATTTTCTACTCTTTTGCGATTGTTATATTTTAATTCTTTCCAATTTTTCTTATTACTTTTCTCTTTATATACTTTGTTCAATAAATTTGCTAATTCTATCTCACTAAAATTATTTAAAATCCATCCGCAATTTTTAATTATAAAAGCTGAAGCTCCTATATTAGTTGTTATACAAGGAACAGAAGTTGCCATAGATTCTATCAAAACATTTGAAAATGATTCACCAAAATTAGATGTTAATACAAATATATCCAAAGTATTTAAAACAAAGTCAACATCATTAATATTATCTAATAAAATAAAATCCTTTTCTAAACTATATTTTTTTATTTCTAATTTTAATTCTTTATTATTCTTATTTATATTTCTGCCAGCTAATATCACTTTAAAAGGTATATTTTTGTTTTTAAATTGACCTATAGATTTAATAAAAAATTTATGGTTTTTTTGAGGTCTATAATTTGCTATCATGCCAATAATAAATTCATCATCTGTTATATTTAATTTTTCTATAATTTTGTTTTTTTTTATTTCAGATTTTTTAAAAATATTTATATCAACACCATTATTAATTATTGTTGAATTTTTATTATTAAAACCAAATTTACTATGAAATTTTTTTGATTCCTCTGAGCAATAAACAATTTTTTTAGGGTTATTTTTTGATAAAAAACTCATAAATTTTGCAATTAATATTGTAATAAACGAGCTTTTAAAAAGAATTAATTCTGTATGCCTAATATTCCAGTGAATATTCTTTATTTTTAAAATAAATCCACACAATGAAGCCAATAAACTAGAGTGATACATCCAGCCATGAATAATATCAGGTTTAATTTCTTTTATGATCTTAAATAATCTAAAAATTTGAAAAATAAAAAATACATTTTTATGAAAATTTAAAATTATTAATTTATTACAATTTTTTTTAAATTCATTATCTAAATCACCATTAGCTATTAAAGAAATTACATAATGTTTATTTCTATCTTTATTAGAATACTTACATATTTTTAATAATATATTTTCTGCACCTCCATTATTTAAACTATTTATTATATGACAAACTAACATTTAATTATCTAAGAGAACGAAAATAAAATATAAACCCTATAGGTAAAAAGTATATGATAGATAGCCAATTATTAAATAAATTGCCAGAAGGAATAAATGGAAATAAAGTTAATAAAACAGCCAAATAAAAACTTAATTCATAGTTCTTTAATATGTATTTTTTTTTACTTGGTATAAAAAGATAAAAAAATTGTTTTATTAAAATAATAAAAATTATAGAAAAAAATAATACTATAAAGGCAAAACCAAAAACTCCCGTTTCAGCAAGTAATTGAATATAATTATTGTGAGGATGTGTAAAACAACCATAGTCATTAACTAATTGTGTTTCCCTTGCATCTAAATAAACATGCTTAGCATTAGCTCTATTTACAATTCCAAACTCAGCAAAATATTTAGGATCACTGCACAATATTCTAAAGTTTTTGACTCCAACACCAAATAAGGGTTTATCTAAAAACATATTAAATGCTGTTTTGTAAGTATCACTATGTGACCTTGATAAGAATGTATAGTCTAAGTTATTGGTGTTTAATATTTGATTTATAGTTGTATCAATCATTCTATGTTTCACAGTTTCATTATTGAATAAAATAAAAGTTAATGTTGGTAAAATAATTATTATAATTAAAAATTTATTTATTAAACGAATATTTGATAAAATGAAAAATGTTAGAAGATAAAATATTAATAGAAAAAATGCTATTCGCTCACCTGCTAATAAAACAATAATTGATGAATTTATTATTATAAGCACTAAAAAAATTTTAGACAACAAAGTATCTTTATATAAAAATAAAATTAATCCAATTAATATTGGTGTAAGTCTAGCTATATAACTACCTAATTTTAATTCTGAACCAAAGAATGAATTTAATCTATAGCCATTATATACATTTCCAATTGTATTATATCCAAAAAAATATTGGATATAAGCATCAATAAAAACAATAATAAAGGTTAATAAAAAAGTTGCTGTAAAATATTTAATGAAATTATCGTATTTTTTTAATATGAAATAAATGAAAATAGTAAAAAAGCCAAACCTTACATAAAATATTGTTTCAGTTAATGATAAATAAACATCAAAAGAAAAAAAAGACAAAGTAAATATATATAAGCAAAAAATAAAAAAAATATTGATAACTGGAAAGTTTAAGTATTCATATTTTTTTAAAAAAAATATTTGAAATATAATATAAATACCACTTATAGATACAGCTAAATCGGGTAAGAATGGTCCTGTAATTAAAAAAAAAGGTATTAATAATGTAGGCAGAAGAAAAAATAAAAAAAAAAATTTATTATCTTTTAGATCATAAATGAAGGAGCTGTATAAATTTATCATAGTTTTACTATGATTTGTTACTTAAATAATTCAATCTAAATAAAAAAAAGAAAAAAATAAATAATATAGAAATTATTAAAGAAAGTAAAATTGATCTAATAATAATGAAGTTAAAATTACTATTAACATTATTAGTTTTTATACTTTTAATCTCTGCAACCGATAACTTAGAGTTTGAAATTAAATTTCCTATATATTCTTCATTGGTTGATTCTAATTTAGACAAATATTTTTTAATTAAAACTAAATAAATCTCAATTTCAGAAATAATTACATTTTGTTCGTTATAAAATTTTTGATACACATCGTTATTATCATCTTTTAATTCATTATCTTCTTTTATTTTAGGTAAATTATTAATTCTAGCTTCTAATTCTTCCTCAAACTTTGCATACATATTCTCAAGAATAAAAATATTATTTTTTTCAAAATCTAATTTCATTCTATTAAACTCATTATCTACAAAGTTAGTTGTTTGAATGTCAATATTTTCAATAAAGTCATCAATCAAATTTTCACTTGTATCAACATTAGTTGAAAACGTTGCAGTGAAAGTCTGTTTTTTTAATTTAGCTAGTACTTTGGGTGATGAAAAACTTGTATTAATAGGTACTGGAGATGAACTACCAAAAAAGGAAAAAGAATTACCATGTTTGTTATTTATTTCTCTAATATTTTTGTTTTTCGTAAAATAATCATAATACATATAAAAAAATCTATCTCTATTAAAAAATTGATTAAAAAAAAAATCATTTAGATCAGTGTCAATATTTCTTTTCATAATATCTTGATAAAGTGTATTTATTTTTTCATATAATAAAATATCTTGGAAAGCAAAATCATCTAATTGTAAAATTTCAACATCAATTCTTTTATAACCTTCATTGATTAAATTTTTTTGGAGTAATAAAAATATTGGAGATAAAATAATTGTTATAATTATAGAATAAAGTATAAACTTAAATAAATTAGCTCTATATATATAAAGAAATACATCAAAAATACTTAAGTCATTATTTTTCATTTTTTTTTCTATACATTATGTTTTGCATTTAATCAAAAAATAACTATTCAAAAAATAAGACATATATTTATTGCCAAATAGCCAGCTTCCAATTGATCTTAGAGAATTATGGTTAATCCATTCTACTGTAATTGAATGAAATTCGGATTTAAGCAATATTTTTTTCCATGCATAGGGGGAATTATGTTTTTCCCATTCAATTTGCGGGGCGAATGGGTTTTTGATACCTAAATCACCAAATAAATTATATTTAGAGCAATCCGTGATTATTATTTCTGCATCTTCATTTAACATATTTTTTATTTCTTTAAATATTTTTATAAATTTTTTTTGAGAAGTTAAATTATTATGTACATTAATTGTGGCATCTTCATCTAAATGATTGATTGTATTATGCAATATAACTATGTCAAATTTAATATCATTATTATAAAAATCTTGTAACTTTTTATCAATAATATTTATATTATCACATTGAAACATATTTTTTAATTTAAAAAAATTATCTAGCATTAACTCAGAAGAACCTTCATCTTCAGGCTCCAAACTATAAACATTTTTAGCTCCAGCAAAACTTGAATAAATACTAAAAATTCCTGTACCACTTCCTATATCTAAAACATTTTTATTTTTAAAATTTATTCCTCCAAAGAGTTTGTATAAATAAAATTTAAAATTTCCTTTTATATAATTTTTTGTAAATATTCTGTACCTGTAATTAAAAAACATTAAACCTTTTGAAAATATTTTAGAGTCGACCACATAATTGATAAAATCTTCAAAATTTTTATTTTTTTGTATATGTATCATTGAGTTTGCTCTGTTTGACCAATTATATTTATTTTTAAATTCTTTAAAGCTATTTTTAGCTAGTGTCTTACCAAAACCTGGATTGTCTATTAAAAAATTAATTTTTTTATTCCAATCATTTTCATCTCTTGGTTTTGCTAACAAGCAGTTATATTTGTCTTTTAACACTTCTTTTAATACCAAAATATCTGATGATATAAAAGGTATGCCAGATGACATATATTCAAACATTTTTATAGGAGACATCCACTTTGATGTTTCATTTCTAGTATCTGAAAGATATACTTTCTCTTCGTAAGGCATTAATAAAATATCCATAGATTTCATCAAGGAAATAGTTTTGTGAGGTGGAACAAATTCATTGTAGATTAAATTATCAAAATTTATTTCTTTTGAGTGAGATTCAAAATTATTAGACTTAGCTCCAAATATAAAAAAAAATATATGAGGATTTTTTTTTGCTAATTTAACAATTAAATTTTCTCCTCTTCCAGCATATAAATTTCCAAAATAACCAATTAATTTATTTTTTTTCAATGAAAATTTATCTTTTAATTCATTTTTATTATTTGAAGAATTAATGTTTTCCAAAGGTGCAGCATCATGAAAACAATAGATATTATTATAAAAAACATAACTTAATTTATATTTATTAATTAATATATTTTTTAAAGATTCCGAAATAACAACAATAATTGATTTTTCTCTAGTCAATATACTTCTTTGAAAGAAACTTCTTATACCTCTTTCTGGGGCATGAGTCTCATAGATATGAAAATTTTTAGAGAACATCAAAGAAAGCATATAAGAACAAAATAAATTTCTTGATATTATTTTATAAAATTTAATATTTTTCAAATTTACAAAATTATCTAATAAAAATTTTATTGTAATAAAAAACTCAATGAATCGAGGAAAAGGATAGTAAACCAACTTAACATTTATATTTTTATATTTATGTAAATCATAAAAATCATAAACTTTATTTAAATTACTTTTATTTTTAAAAAAATTAGTTGTTCGTGCATATAGAGTAACAATATATTTTTTTGATAATGCTTTTGACATATTGACAACGTGAATAGAATTTGCTGATCTTGAAGGGAGAGTAGAAGCTGAAATGTAACAAATTGATTTCATCTAAAGCTGGCCATCTACTTCTTCAATTTTAAATATAGATTTAACATCATATATTATAGAATTTGTCTTAAGCATTTTTCTCAATTTTAAAGAACCTATTTTTTTAAACTCTGAATGTCCTACTGTAATAATCATCACATTGTAAAAATTCTTTTTAATCTTAGTAATTAATTTAATTTTTTCTTTTCCGTATAATAATTTTGTATTAAGTTTAGGATCGTAAACATCAACACTAATTTTTATTTTTTTAAGCAATCTATAAATATCAAATACTTTAGAATTTCTAGTATCATTACAATTTTCTTTAAATGTTAACCCAAGAATTAAAATTTTAACTCTACTAATTGAATGATTTTTATTTAGAATTAATCTTTTTACTTCATTTACAATATATTGTGGCATTTCATCATTAATTTTTCTTCCAGATAAAATAACTTTAGGAACATATCCTGCTTTAATAGATTTGTAAGTAAGATAATATGGATCTACTCCAATGCAATGCCCCCCTACTAAACCTGGTGAAAAATTTATAAAATTCCATTTTGTGGAAGCAGCATCAAGAACTTGATTAGTATTAATTTTTAATCTTTTAAAAATAATGGAGAGTTCATTTACAAATGCAACATTTAAATCTCTTTGAGAATTTTCAATAACTTTGGCAGCTTCAGCAATTTTAATATTCTCAACTGGATATACTCCTGCTTTAATAATTTTTTTATATATAAAATTAATTTTTTTAAGAGCTATTTTGTTTGAGGCAGAAGTTACTTTTTTTATTTTTTCAATTGTATGTCTTTTATCACCTGGGTTAATTCGTTCTGGACTATATCCTACAAAAAAATCCTTGTTTAGTTTTAATTTCGAATTCTTTTCTAATATAGGAATACAAATCTCTTCTGTTGTTCCTGGAAAAACTGTAGACTCATATATTACTATGTCTCCACTTTTTAATATCCTGCCTACTGATTTTGAAACACTGATTAAAAAACTTAAATTTGGCTTTTTATTTTTAAAGATTGGAGTGGGAACAGTAATTACATAATAATTACATTTAGACAATAATTTTATATTAGATGTAAAGTTTAAATATTTTGATTGTATAAATTCAAATTTTTTAATCTCATTATTATTATCATAGTTTTTTTTTAGATGATCTATTCTTTTTTTATTTTTATCAAATCCTATAGTTTCAAAATTTTTACCAAAAGCTATTGCAAGAGGTAATCCGACATATCCAAGACCTAGAATAGCAATTTTTTCTTTTGGCAAATTAGATTTTGACATTATTTTTTTTTATTTCATCTAAATTTATCGTTTGATTAAATAATTCCTCTGATGTATTTCCATGTGTAATAAAAATTATTGTACTATCTCTAAAATAGCTGAATAAATTTTTCAATAGTTCTTCTGAAAGCTTTTTATCTAAAGCATTTGTGGATTCATCGAGAATAATAATTTCGGGACTATTAATAATAGATCTAAGAATGCCAATTCTTTGTCTTTGACCTCCAGAAAGATTTAAACCACGATCTCCTACTATAAACTTTTTATCTTCTTTTAAATTTTTAATAAATTCATGACATAAAGTTAACTTTGAATATTTTTCAAACTCTTCTTCAGTTAAATCTGGTTTAACTGACTTTATATTTTCAAAAATAGAGTCATTAAATAGTAGGACTTCTTGACTTACATACGCAATTTTTTTTCTTAAATTTGTAGGATCTAAATTTTTTAAATTTTCATTTCCAATAAATATATTTCCAGAATTAGGTTCTTGTAATTTCACTAGTAAATCAACTAGCGTTGATTTGCCTGAACCAGATTTTCCTTTGATTAAAATTTTAGATTTATAAGGAATTTCTAATGATAAATTATTAAAAATTTTCTCTTTTTCATAACTAAATGATATGTCTTTAAATATAATATTTTCATTATAATTTTCTAATTTTTTTAAATTATTTTTAGAATTAGAATTTTCTAAATCATTTATTAATTTCTCTACTTTATCAAAACTTACTATATTATTTGAAACAGCAAAAAGAGATTTTATTATAGTATCAATTTGAGTTAAAGATCTATATCCTATGACAATAAACAATGCTATAAAAGGCAAAATTTGATTAAGATTAAAATTTGCAATGACTAAATAAAAAAGTATATAAGAAATTATTCCTAATATAAATAATGTTTCTAGAGTAGGTCTAGCTATCTGTTGAACAAATTTCATTAATTTTGTGACATTGATAAGTTTCTGAGAATAAATAAGTAAATTATTAATTGATTTTTTCTCAATTCCCAATAGTTTTACTTGTCTATAATTAATAATATAATCACTTAGAAAGCCTGAATAATCTTGCAATGATTGCAATCTTATTTTCCCTAAATTTCTAGCATAACTTCCAATAGGCTTTAAAATAAATAAAATAACAATAAATAAAATTAAGAATAATAATGTTTGAGGGTTATTATGATAATATAAAAAAACTAAGAATAAAAAAAATGATAAAAGAATGCTTGATAACATCCTAACTACTGATTTTAAACAAATAGAAATGTGAAGAGTTTCATTTATTAAAATTGAATTTAAATTTCCTATTTGATATTTTGAAACTTTTTTATATTCTCCATTAAAAATGAGTTCTGACAATTTTGACATATATTTCTTTCTTAATAATGCCGTTAAATGCTCTTCATAATAATAACGAATAATTGCTAAAATATTTTTAATAAATATAGCAAGAAAAAAAATAAAAAGCATAGAATAAATATTAAAATCTAAAGCTATATATTCCCAATATTGACTTGCATTATTAGGATTAGTACTTTCGGGTGTTAAACTTTGTATTAGGGGATAAATTAGTGATATGCTTAAAGCTTCAGTAAAAGTTGTAATCAAAATTAAAAATAAAAGAAAAATAGAATCAAATTTAAAATCTAACAAAGCATTAGATAATTTATGAATAATTATACGTAAATTACTTATATTTAATTTAATATTTTTTAAAAAAATCATTTAGGTATTTTGTTAATACTAATATTTACTACATTCTTAGATGCATCTTTTAAATTAAATATATCAATATTGGTATCTTTTTTATTCAATAAATATAACTTAATTAAATCATGAACTTCACTTTTAGTTATTTTATCAACTTTATGATTAATATAATTTGATAGATTATTTTTATTATAATTTGGATATATAAATAATTTTATATACTTTTTTAAATAAAAAAGAGTATTTAAATAAAAATAATATAATATATTCTTTTTAAAGAAAATATTATTTATGCAATTACTAAAACTTTCCACTATTATTGAACTAGCAAAAGTTTGATCATCAATATTATGTAAATATTTTTTAAAATCTTTTTTTGCTTTTTTTTCTGAAATTTCATATTTGTTTTTAGTTAATAAATTATTAATTTTGTAAATTAATTCATCTATATTTTTACAAACAGAAGAAATTTCATAAGGAATTGTTTTATGCACAGTTTTATCAAAGCTTTTTCTAAGGGCAAACCTAGGAATACTTAAAGAAAGAGCTTCAGAAGAAGAAGTACAATAATTATGAATTATACATTTAGAATTAATTATCCAAGCATGGATTGAATATTTCTCTTCTACAAAAACATTTTTAAATTTTTGAGAAAGATTTATATATATATCACTATTTTCTGAAGGATGTGGCCTAACAATTATTTTTGATTTATTAAACTTTTTTGCCAATATTGGAATTGCATTTAAAAAAAAATCTAATGCTTCTTTATTATAATGTAAATATTTATTAAAGTTATTTAAATCTTCATTATTTTTAATTACCTTTTGTTTTTTTAAAGTTTTAATATAATTATGGTTTTTTAAATAATAATTTGCAAATGAAAAACTACAACAAACTAAAATATAATCTTGATATTTATTTTTTATGATATTTGATTCTTTTTGAAAAACTTGGATAAAATTATTTTTGGATAAATCAAAACGAGGACTTCCAGAAATAATATATTTATCTTCATAGTGAAATCTTTTTTCAAAAAGCTCTTTGTGGGAAATACTCCACAAAAAAATTTTATCAATAAATTCTAATGATTTTTTAGACACTTTTAGATCTAGATACATACTATCAGAAAAAGTAATTAAGCCTTCTTCATCGTTTACATATACATAATGACCATATTTTTTTAATTTTTTATAAAAATTTGCATAAGTTTCAGTGGTTACTAGGCCTAAATATATACCAGGATTTTTTTTAAAAACAATTTGGTCAATTTCAGATTTTCTTCCAATATATACATTAAAATTTTTTAAAGATGCTTTAAAGGCTATCAATGTTCTAGAGGCAAAATCTCTTTTTTTAATTTCTACTGGTATAAATAAATTAACTTTTTTTTTCATGAAAACCAATTCCAGGAAAACTCATAAAACCCCAATTATTTTTATTAGATTTATCTCTATATATATCTATTCTTGCGAGAGTCATCATCCGAAACCAAGAATTAAATATATTGGATTCATTCCATGATCTTTTCTTTTGTGACCAATGTGTCTTTATTAAATTATGTTTTGGCCTTAAAAGAGCTACAAATCTATTTATCCTTTCATATAATCCATTTGGTTTTAATATTGAGATATGAAAAAATTGTATTAATAAATTTTTGAAACTTAGGGGCCTAATATAAGCTGACTCACCAAAACCTCCATCTTTATTTTGATTTTTAATTATAGAATTAAAAGTTTTATCTAAAATATTCATTGTTTTATAGGAATCATTATCCGAAAACATAGTAAGTAAATATACTGCATCATAATCATAACAGCCTCCCCCTCCTGGGTATGGTGAAAATTGACCTCTTTTATCAGATAGGCTAATGATACTAGATACTAAATTAGCCTTATTTTTTATTTCAATATTTAAAAAGTTATAAATTTCATATTGATGATATCCATTTTGAAAAGTTGAATATTGTAAATTTTTTGAATTTTCTTTTTGGCCCCAAAGACCATATTTATTTTTGTTGGAATCATGATAATTCTTCCACTTAGATAAATTGGATTTAAAATCATATCCATAGTAGTTTTCTAAATAAATATAAAAAATTGCTAAAAACATTGCTAAATTTCCAGAACCAGGCTTTCCAATATTAACACCTATTTTATCTAAATATTCTTCTGTGTTACATGTAACTACTTCGATACATAAATCACAAATCAATTGATGTTTAGGGCTATCAAGCATTATTAGTGAGCTAATTGATAAACTTAGAAGTTGTAAAAAAGGTTTTTCATTTTTATTTAATTGATTATTTTTTAAATTGTATAATATCTTTTTAATCCATATTTGTTTATATTTATTAAGTGTTTTTTTATCTTGTACAAGAAATAATGAATGAATTCCAAAACAAAGAGAATATATATTTTGATCTATATTATGTGCAAATTTAATATCACTATTTTCATCAATTAAATTTAAAATATATTTATTAAATAATTCTTTGGATAATTGAAGTGAATTAATCATTTTTTAAGTATTTATGAATATAAAAAAAAAATTTTTTTATAAAATTATTTTTTATAATATTTTTTCCTATTAGTGATAAACCAATACTACTAATCTTATTGCCTTCTATATTAATTATTTTTTGATAGTTATTATTTCTTGAGCCAATGGCAAAAATATATATTGATTCAGACGAACTATCATTGTAGTTTAAATAAACTAAATTAAAATTATTAATTTCAAAAAGTTTTTTAAGTGTTTGAGGAGTATATCTCCAATAATCTCCATAATTTCCATGTTCTTCTTGTAAAAAAGGAACTATAATAATTACTAAATCTTTAGAAAGTTGGCAAAGATTCTTAAAAGCAATAAACGAATTAAAAATATGTTCTAATGTAGTGTGATTAAAAACGATATCAAATTTTTTATTGTATTTAGAATTTAATTCTTTTTCAAGATCTAAAAAAAACTCATTTTTTAAATTACCTTGAAATCCTCTGAAATCTTTTTTAAAATTAGAAATATAATAATTTTTACAATTTTTAAAATATTTTTCTTTGTATAAAAACCCTTCTTTGTCCTGATCTTTCCAACCTGATGCATTTAGTACATCACCATAAAAAAAATCTTTGAATTTTAATAATTCTTTATTTGACCAAATTCTAGGTTTTCTAAATTTTGAATCTTTAAGATATTTCATATTATAAATATTTTGAATTAATCAATTAAGTTAGCATACTCATTAACAACTTTTTTTGAATTATTATAAACTATTTGATTCAAAAAATCCTTTTTTCCATTTTCATATTTTTCTATTTTTTTTCTAATATATTCATTTTTGTTATTTTCAGGTATATGATTAATGAATTCTTTAAAGGAGTCTAATGAATCAAATTTTATGCATGATTTATAATATTCAAAAAGTAAAATATTATCATCTTGTCTTAAATATTTAAGCGAAATATACATTTTATCCATTAATAAAGCATCAATCATAATTGAAGATATGTCTCCGATAATAATATCAGCCCACTTTATTAAATTTAAGGAATTAAACTTATATACATTTTCTACATTAAGAGGTAGTTTTCTATAGAGTCTATTTGTTCTAGGGTGAGGTTTGTATTTTAGTTTAACATTGCTATTTTTAGATAAAAAATTAATTGTTTCTTCTTTCAAATAATCGTAATCAATATGGTCAATGGAATTAGCAGACATATATACGATCTTTAATTTATTGGTATCCTCAATATTTTCTTTTGGAAGTATAGACAAATATTTAAAAATCCAACTTTTTTCAAAACGAGCTGATCCTATGATAATATGATTGGAATTTATTTTATAATTCTGCAATTCATTTAACCACCATTTGTGCTGAATTACAATTTTATCAACTTTAAAACTTAATTCTGAAAGATCTTTTTTTGCTCTATCCCATTCTTTGTTATGTTTTTTTAATAATGGAATGCCATGAGGAATAGAAATTAATTTAATATTTTTTCTTTCATTGAAAATGAAATAATTTAAAAAAAATAATTTAGTATATAAAAGGTGATCAATAAAAACAATTTTGTTATTTTGAAATTCAGAATAAATTTTTATATTATTAAAAAAAATACTCTTTAAATTTTTAGAGAATTTTTCTATTAATAATAAATAATTTAAAATTTTAAAAACTAAATTTTTCTTAGAAATTAAATGAAATAAAATTTTTTGAAATAAGGAAAAATTATAAATTTTCTCTATATTAACAAAATTAATATTTTTGTTTTTTAATAAAAAATTAATTCTAAAATCATTAATAAATTTGTCTGAATTATCTGTTTTGATTATATAAATCTTATTTTTTGTTTTTTTTGAAATTGAATAGATAATTGGAGTTATATTATCTAAATCTGGTATTTTTCTAATGAAAAAAATTATCATAATCTATGCAAAAAATTTATTTGTAATTTCTTTTATTTTTTTGCATATATATGTTTGTTCTTTGAAAGTTAATTCTGTAAAAATAGGTATATTAATTAATCTTTTCCAACCTTCTTCACTATTTTTGAGATCTTGTTTTAAAATATTTGTATTTTTCTTTATAAAAGGTTGCCTACTCAAAGGCGGAAAACTAAATCTTGTTTCAATTCCTGCTAATTGGAGTTGAGAAGCCATAAAATTTCTAAACTTATTATTATATAAAATTAAAGTAAAATTATACCAAGAATGTTCATGAGAATATTTAGGTAAATTTGCAATTCTATAATATTTATTATTTTTTAATATTTGATTATATCTATTTACTATTAAATTTTTATTTTTTTTTGTTTTTTTAAATTTTTTTAATTGAACTAATCCTATACTAGCTGAAATATCTGTCATTCTATAGTTGTAACCTAAATCGATATGATTATATCGATAATTTTGCCCTTGATTTCTTAATATCACTATTTTTTTATAATATTTATAACTGTCAGTTGTAATCATACCCCCTTCCCCAGTTGTAATATTTTTATTTGCAAAAAAACTGAAAGAATGGAGAGGCGCAATTGATCCTATTTTTTTATTTTTGTACTTAGATCCATATGATTCAGCGCTATCAGCTATCAATTTAATATTATATTTTTTTGTGATTTTAATAATTTTATCATAATCAAATGGTAGGCCATTCATATCAACTCCAATTATGGCTTTTGTTTTTTTTGTAATTTTTTTTTCAATTTTTTCTGGAATAATATTAAAGTCTTCTGAAGAACAGTCAATTAGTACAGGTATAGCTTTTTCATAAAGAACTACATTGATCGTAGAGATGAAAGTGATATTTGGTATGATAACTTCATCATAAGGTTTTATGCCAATTGCACGTAAGCATAAATGAAGAGCTGAAGTTCCATTGTTTGTAGCTAAGGCATATTTTGCATCAACAGAATTTGCAAATTGTTTTTCAAATTTTTTTACTTGATTTCCCATTGTTATCCACTTGGAATTTAAAGTTTTATAAACTTCCTTAGATTCAGAAATATTTAAAAACGGTTTTGCAACAGGAATATTTTTCATTAATCTATAAGTTGTTTAAAATTTTTATAAAATTATCTGTCGGAATATAATTATTTAAGTTTATTTCTTTTATAACCATTTGATATCTTTCCTCTTTTTTTAGATTTTTGTTCTGCAAAAATTTATTGATCAAAATTACTAAATCATTTCTATTAAAACAAACATCAGATCCACCTGTGTTTACTAGTCTATAATTATGGGTTTGACTATAATCAAGATACAAATTTTTTCTATTCTCACCTATTTTTGAGGTTTTTTTGTGTTCTTCGAAAACATAATTAATAGAAGGAAGATTGTGAATAGCAGCTTCAATATTTAAAGTAGAAAAAAAGTTAATCATTAAATCCGAATGTTCTAATAAATTATAAACATATTTTTTTTCTGTTTCATCTATTTCAAAAACATCTTCAATATAGCCATTTTTATCACTTATCAAATTTTTAGATTTAGTTTTTTCTGATTTATTTATAAAATTTTTAGATATAATAAAATTTTGACTATTTTCACAAAAAATTTTAATTTTTTCTAATTCATTAATAAATTTATTAGAATAATTAATTGGATGCGGTTTAATAATATATTGACAATCATATGTTAAAGTTAAATTTTTTAAAAAATTTAAAAAACTGATAATTTCATTAATTTTTGTTCTCGTTGGTGATTTCAAACTTACTAAAATAGTTTTGTAATTTATATTGAGATCATTCTGTTTTAAAAAAAATTCTTTTTCTAACAATAATTTTTTATCATAATGAAAATCCCAATGTATTGGTCCAGATATAAGTATTCTATATTTTTCTATATCATGAAATTTAATTAAATCATTTTTTGAATTTTCGCCCCAAACTAAATAATTATCAGTTTTTGTTCTTATGAGACCTAACCCTGAAGCATGATCCCAGCTTAACAATAAAGAAACAGTTTTGATTCTATTTTTTTTACAACTATTTATAATTGAAAAATCATAGTTTAAAAAACCTGGGCTACTAGTTAACAATAATTGAGGTTTATATTTTTTAATTAAATTTTCAATTTGATAAATAGTGTGAAACTTGTGATCAATAAAATTTAAAAAAAATCTTAATAAATTGAATTTTCCAAATAAAAATCTTGAGATCCTCCAAGCAAATAAGAAAATATATTCAAAAAGAAAAAATTTAAAATTTTTTCTTTTTTCATTTAAAAAAATTTCGTTAAAATCTTCAATTGTTGTATTAAGATTTTTTCTATTATAAATAAATTGTCTAAAAAAATTTATTAATTTATAAGTTTTTCTTTGAGTTTGTTTAATTTCAATTGTTTCATCTAAATTATAAAATATAATTTCTTTATTTAATTTTGATTTTATCGATTTGGGTATTATAAAATGTGATAAAATAATTATTTTTCTATTAACAATTATTTTTTCTAATAAATCCTTATTTAACAATTGCTTTACAGATAAACCTGTTTTACTGATATATATAAAAATTGACTTATTATGTTTTAGATTTTCAGCTATCATAATTATTCATTTATAACATATGACTAAAAAAGAAATAAAATATTTAATAATTATTCCTTGTAGGAAAAATTCATCAAGAGTTAAAAATAAGAATATCAGAAAAATCAATGGTAAAAGATTATTTGAACTTACAATTACACAAGCTAAAAAATTTGTTAATAAAAATTATCACTTAATTGTTAATACTGATCATCCGGATATAATTAAATATTGCAAAAATAATAGTATTGATTTTTTTAAAAGACCAAAAAAAGACTCAAAAAATAATTCTAAAGTTTCAGATACAATAATTAATATGTTAAGTATCTATGAAAAAAATAACAATTGTCTAATTAAGAATATTATTTTATTACAGGTTACGAGTCCATTAAGAAAAAAAATACATATTACTAATGCTATTAAACTTTATGAGAGTAAAAATTATAAATCTTTATGTTCTGTATGTGAAACAAGTATTAGTCCCTTTTGGACAAATTATTTAGATAAAGATCTTAACTTAAAAAAATTTTTAAATTCAAGATATTTGAATTATATGTCTCAAAACTTACCAAAAAGATATCAGGTTAATGGAGCAATTTTTATTTCTGAAAAAAACAGTTATCTTCATTACAAAAGATTCTTTAATAGGCCTAAATCTATAGCTTATATTATGCCTGTAGAAAATTCAATTGATATAGATAATGAATTTGACTATAAAATTGCCAAAAAACTTTTAGAAAACTAATGAAGTCAAAAATTGTAGCTGTAGGATCTGGAAAAGTAAATAAAGTTAATGTTGGTAAAAATTTACCTTTAGTATTTATTGGTGGGCCGTGTGCAATTGAAAGTAGAGAGCACACTTTTTTTATGGCAAATAAAATTAATAAAATTTGTAAAGAGTTAAAAATTAATTGGATATTTAAAGCATGTTATGACAAAGATTGTAGATCTTCTATTAACAGTTTTCATGGAGTGGGCAAAGATGAAGGATTAAGAATTTTGGAGGAAGTCAGAAATGAATTTGGCATTCCTGTTACTTCAGATTTTTCTGATACTTCTTGGGCAAAAGCAACTGGAGAAGTTTGTGATTTAGTTCAAATACCTGCTTATTTATGCAGACAAACTTCTATACTTAGAGTAGCTGCTAAGACAAAGAAGCCTATTAATATTAAAAAGGGTCAATTTATGAGTCCTTGGAATATGAAAAATTCCATTAGAAAAATAGAAGACTTTGGTAATAAAAAAATCATTTTAACTGAAAGAGGAACTTTCTTTGGGTATAATATGCTTGTAAATGATATGAAATCTTTTGAAATTATGTCAGCAGATGGTTATCCAGTGTGCTATGATGCTACTCATTCCATTCAAATGCCAACTTCAATGGGCAATATCTCTGGAGGCCAAAGAGAGTTTATACCAGGATTAGTTAGAGCGGCAACGGCTAGTGGCATAAATGCATTATTTATGGAAGTTCATAACAATCCAAAAAATGCTTTATCAGATGCAAATACTGTGCTTAATTTAAAATATTTAAAAAATGTTTTATATCAAGCAAAAACCATTCATAAATCTAGATTAGACATTTTTAAAAAATGTGGGAAAGATAATGTTAAATAAAAATCAACTTGTGAAAGATGTAATGTTAAATTTAAATGAATTTCCAGTGGTAAAATCTAATTGTTTACTAAAAGAAGCTTTGGACAAAATGAATAATAGCAATCTAGGGATACTTTGCATTATCAATTCTAATCAGTCACTAAAAGGAATTTTGACTGATGGCGATTTAAGAAGAAAACTAATTTCAGAACAAAAACCTTTTTCAGCATTTTTTTCTGAGGATGCAATTAATCTTTCAATTAATAAACCAATAGTTGTTAAAGATAACTTATCATTAAAAAAAGCTGTAGTTTGTATGGAAAAAAACTCCATATGGGATCTGCCAGTTTTAAATAATAAGAATAAACTTGTTGGCTTGCTACATTTACATCATGCAATAAAAGTTTTATTAGGATTATAGTGAAAAATACTCTTAAATTTAGAAAGAAACTGAAATCAAAATTTAAAAATTGTGATTTAATCTTTGGAGGATGGGTTTCTTATCCTGAGGTTTCTATAACAGAAACATTTACTTCAACTGAAATTGATTTTTTAGCAATTGATATGGAACATTCAAGTATATCTCTTGAGGAGGCAAAAAAGATAATAATATCTAGTCATGGAAATGAGACGCCATGCTTGCCAAGACAAGTTTCTCATACAAATATTTTCACAAAACCCTTACTTGAATTTGGCTGTGATGGAATGATATTTCCTATGGTAAATAACTTAAATGACCTTAAGAATATTATAAATGACTTTAAATATTCACCAATCGGTAAAAGAAGTTATGGATTAAATAGAGCTCAAAATTACGGTTTTAAATTTGATGAATATGTTAATGAATGGAATGATAGCTCAAGTTTAATAATACAGATTGAGTCTAAAGAAGGAGTAAATAACTTATCTGAAATATTAAAAAATGAAAATGTAGATGGTGTCATGATTGGCCCCTATGATTTAGCAGGATCATATGGCTATCCTGGAAATCTTGAACATGAAATTGTAAAAGACGCATGTAAAAAAGTTATAGATATATGTAAACAAAATAATAAAAGTTGTGGTACACAAATAACAGATATCTCTTCACAAAATATCTCAGAAAAAATTAATCAAGGTTATAATTTTATAATCTTAAGTTCAGATTTATTTGTTTTATGGAAATGGGCAGAAGATATTAACAAGACAATTAAGGAAGTTAAAATTGGATAATTATATTGATCAATTATTTAATTTGAAAAATAAAACTGTAGTAATTATTGGTGCAGGAGGTCATTTATGCAGCGAAATTTCTATAGGTTTTGCAAAAGCAAATTGTCAACTTGTTCTCCTAGATATTAGACCTAAAAAATTGGAAATAATAAGAAAAAATATACAAAAAAAAATTAAAAAAGAGATATTAACTTATAAAATTGATGCTACAAAAAAGAATGAACATATAAAAGTTATAAAATTAATTTTAAAAAAACTCAAAAGTGTTGATATTCTTGTCAATGGTGCAGGTATAAATGATGCTTCACCTTTTTTTGATATAAAAAACAATAAGTGGAATGAAGTAATTGACTCTCAATTAACTGCCACTTTATTTGGCTGTCAAATATTTGGACGTCATATGGTTGATAATAGAAAAGGTTCAATAATAAATATTTCATCTGCTTCAGCTGGCCCTCCGCTTTCTAAAGCTTTTGCCTATTCTGCAGCCAAATCAGGAATTAAGAACTTAACGCAAAATTTAGGGAGAGAATGGGGAACTAGTGGTGTAAGAGTCAATGCACTAAGACCAGGTTTTTTTCCTACAGAATGGAATAAAAAAAATTTTATTGATGCTAAAAGAAAAAAAAGTATTTTAACCCACACTCCAATGAACAGATTTGGTAAACCAAATGAATTAATTGGAGCTACTTTATGGCTAGCAAGTGATGCATCAAAGTTTGTTACTGGAACTGAAATAAAAGTTGATGGTGGATTCAGCTGTATGACAATTTAATAAATGCCTAAAACATTGGTTATTACAGGAGGAAATAAAGGTATTGGCCTTGATATCACTAAATATTTTCTTAAAAAAGATTACAATGTAGTTGTTGGAGCCAGAACTGCAATGCCAAAAAATTTACTTACAAATAGTAATTTAAAATTTTTAAAAACTAATGTGATTAATGAATCTGATCACAATAAACTATCTAAATTAGCATTGAAACATTTTGGATATATAGATGTTTATATCAATAACGCTGGAGTATCAGAATGGAGACCAATAGAAAAAATAGATAAAAAATTTTTAGATTATATCTTGGATACAAATTTAAAAAGTTATTTCTGGGGGTGCAAGGTAGCTATTAAATTTATGAACAAAGGAGGATCAGTAATCAATATATCAAGTATTGCAGGAAAAAGAGGTAGTAAAAATAATTCCGCTTATAGTGCTAGTAAATTTGGAATCAACGGATTAACTCAATCTTTAGCCAAAGAAGTTGGAAATAAAGAAATTAGAGTTAATTCTATTTGTCCAGTATTAATTAAAACTAAAGGTTTAATTAAAGCTTTAAATTCAAAATATTCTCCCACAAAAGGTGATATAGAAAGTTTTTTAAAACAATTTGCAAAAAATCAATCAGCTTTAAATAGACTTCCTAAAGCTGACGAAATAGCTAAAACATGTTATTTTCTAGCTTCAGATAATTCCTCTGCAATTACAGGTCAATCAATTAATGTAGACTGTGGAGTGTTCCCACAATAAGCAATAATGAAAAAAATAAAAATAGTAGGTATTATTCCAGCTCATTTAGATTCTATAAGATATCCTAAAAAAATTATAAAAAATATCTATGAAGTTCCAATGATAGAACATGTAAGAAGAAGGGCAAAACTTTCTACTTATTTAAAAGAAATTTATGTTGCTACAAATAGTAATTTAATTGAAGATTTAGTTATAAAAAATGGTGGTAAAGTTATAAAAACAAAAAAAATTCATCGAAATGGCACTAGTAGATGTGCTGAAGCTGCAACTAAAATAGATTGCACTCATCTAATTATTATACAAGGAGATGAGCCATTAATTTTGCCAAGACAAATAAATAAATTATCTAAAAGTATAATAATGAAACCTGATATTCCAGTATGGAATGCTGTGGGAGAATTAAAAAATAAAACCGAACTAAACAAAAAAACTTTTGTTAAATGTTCAATAGAAAAAAATGATAAAATTAACTATTTTTTCAGAAAAACTCCAGCTTTTAGCTCTTTTCATTTACAAAAAAAATATATTAAGAAAGTTTTAGGTATATTAGCATTTAAAAAAAAGGTTCTAACTAATTATCCAAAAATAAAAAAATCAATAGTAGAGGAACAAGAATTTATAGAGCAAATGAGTATTTTAACAAATAATATCGACATTTATTCTTGCAACATTTCTCCTTGTTTGCCTTCTGTGAATTTAAAAAAAGAGTTAAATGACGTATATAAATTTATTAAAACTTCAAATGAACAACAAAAAATTTTAAATAAAATTGGTGTAATAATATAATGTTTAAAAATCTTTATAATTTAATAATTTATCTTTTTGGATTTTTTTCTTTGCCCTTTTCCCAGTAATTAGTTTGATCTTATTACTAGGTATACCTGTTCCTGGTCTTTTATACCAAATGTTCTGTTTAGGTATTAATTTATCACCTTTTTGAATATCTTTAATAGAAACTATACTTTGAGAAAATCCTTTAATAACTAATTTAGCCTCTTCATTTACTTTTTTTTCATAACCTAAAGAATCATAAATTGAATTAATGCCCTTACGTAATTCAAAAAACTCATGTGGCTCAGAGGAAGAAGATTGATCGATCCCTGGCAGTTTTCTTGATATTGTAAAATGTCTTTCAATAATATTAGCTCCTAATGCTACTGCCGCAAAAGAAGCATAATTACCTGTAGAATGGTCTGAAAATCCAACTAAGTTATTAAATTTTTTTTTCATTAACGTCATGTAACCTACATTTGCATCAATATATTTTGTTGGATAATTTGAAGTACAATGCATCAAAATAATATTTTTTCTAAATTTATAAAATCTCTTTTTAAATTTATTTATATCTCCTATTGAAGAGGTTCCTGTTGAGATAAAGGTTGGTTTTTTTTTGGATAAAACATAATTAATAAAATCATAATTGTTAGTTTCTCCTGATCCTATCTTATATGCATCAACCTTAAGATCATAAAGCATATCAACTGCTTCTATCGAAAAGGGAGTTGATAAAAAAAGGACATTATTTTTTTTTGCAAATTTAATAAGAGTTTTATGAGATTCTTTATTGAAAGAACATTCTTCCATTATATCATAAAGACTTTTATTTTTTAGATGTGAAGCTTTTCCTTTATTAGGCTTGTCTCTAAGCATTTCTTTGTCAACAATATGAGTTTGAAATTTTACTACATCTGCACCTGCTGATTTGGCTTTAAGAATCATTTCTTTGGCTAATTTAATTGAACCATTGTGATTAATACCTATTTCAGCAATTAATATTGGATATTTGTTTTTGCCTTTAAAGATTTTTTTAAAATTCATATATTTGGCCAGTTTTCTCGAATTTGATTTTTAATAAGATCATTTAACCCTTTAGATAAATTAATTTTTGCTTCAAAATTTAAAATTTCTTTAGCTTTTGAAAAATTTCCAAGTCTATTATAAACTTCTCTAGATTTTTTTCTATCAGTTTTCTTGAATGACTTATCATAAACAATTTTACTCTTAGATGGAATCTTTGAGAGTACTAGTTTTGCTAAATTATTTATAGAAATTTTTTGATCAGAGTTTCCTAAATTAACTACTTGATTATCAATTTTAGTATTATTTATTGAAAGCATAATTCCTTTTGCAATATCTTTTGCACTACAATAACTTCTAAGTTGATTACCATCACCATTAATAATTAAATTTTTATTATTTTGAGCAGCTCGAATAAAGCGAGGTAAAACAAATTGTGCTACTTGATTAACTCCATAAGTATTGAAAAATCTTAAAATAACAAACTTTAGATTATGATCCATTTTATTGTAACTTTCAACTAAACTTTCTCCCATCAATTTTGTTATAGCATAACATGACTTTCCTTTTGTTGGAAAGTTTTCATCAATAGGATTTAAATCAGGCTCGCCATAAACTTCTGAAGATGAAGCAAATAATATTTTTTTTATTTTTTTTTGCAAACATATATCAAGTATATTTTCTGTTCCTCTTACATTTATTTGATAACAACGGTAGGAATTTTCTTCAGTATTTCTAACTCCCAGAGATGCTGCAAGATGAACAACAGCATCGTGAGAGTTAATTGATTTCATAAGAATTGACTTATCTAAGACTGAGCCTTCTATTATTTTTACTTTCTGTGGTATAAAATTTCTTGAAACATTAATTTGTTCTGCCAAATCAAAAAGAGTAACTTCATATTTGTTTTTTATCAAAGTTCTTACAAGTTCTATTCCTATAGTTCCTGCTCCTCCGGTTACTACAATTTTTTTATTTTTCATCAATAAATATCTTTTGAATAGGTATATTACTTATATCTATTTTTTTTAAAATAGAAATTATTCTTTTAGATGCATTTCCATCACCATAAGGATTTTTTATTTTTTTTAATTTATTTAAAAATTTTTTATCTTTTAAGCATTTTTCAATAGCTTTAACAATTTTTTTCTTTTCATTAGGAACGTCTATAACATTTTGTGCTCTCAATCTTCCATTTTGCCTATTACCTATGTTTATTGCAGGAATACCAAATGAAGGAGCCTCTCTTATACCCGCAGATGAATTACCAATCATAAAATTAGCATTTTGCATTAAAGATAAATAAGTATATTCATCAAAATTTTTAAAAACATATATGTTTTGTTGTTTTTTTAATAATGCATTAATACTTCTACCACCTGCATCAGCATTAGAAAATAAACATATAAAATTTATATTTTTAAATAATTTCATTGAATCAATAGATATTTTTAAATTTTTTAGATTTTCTTTAATTTCAGAGGTTACAGCATGTTGAGTAAAGAGAGCATAGTCTTTTGACAAATCAATTTTAAGAATTTTAGATAGTTCTTTTTTTGATAAAAATTTTTGATTATTAATATAATCAATATAAGGACATCCAACATTAAAAACATAATTTTTATTCTCGCCCATTTTAATGATTCTCTTTTTAGCATCTAAATTTGCTGGAAAATGTATATGGGACATTTTAGTAACACAATGCCTAATAGTTTCATCTAATGTTCCAGTTACTTCTCCTCCTTGAATATGAATAATAGGTAAATTCAGAGTCATAGCAGCTAATGCTGACCCTAATGTTTCAATTCTATCTACTGTTAAAAGTAATATGTCTGGTTTATTTTTTATTAGAATTTCTGTCATTCCTTTAATACATTTTTGTAATGCAAAGTTCATACCTATAATTGAATCATCATTATTAAAAATTTTGATTTTAGATAAAATTTTAAAATTATCTTTTTTAATTTCATTAAATGTACTTCCAAATTTTTTTTCTAAATGTTGGCCTGTTATTATTAATTTTAAATTAAAATATCTGTCTTTGTTTAAAAGTTTTAAAACAGGTTTAACTCTTGGGTAATCAGCTCTTGTACCAGTTACACAAATTATATTTATTTTTTTTTTAATCATATTTGATATTTTTGATGTACCAATCTATCGTTTTTTTTAGGCCTTCTTCAATATTTACTTTATTTGAAAAACCTAGATTTTTTATTTTTTTTAAATCAGGACATCTTCTTATTGCGCTTCCTTTAGTTAAATTGATATTTTTTATAGACAATTCTATTTTTAAATATTCTTTAATTAAATTTATTAATTTCAATATCGAAATCTCATAATCATTTCCAATATTGTATATTTCATTGTCTTTTCCCTTATCTTTTAAAATTAGCAATGAATCAATGGCATCATCAATAAAACAAAATGATCTAGTTTCTCTTCCTGAGCCTTGAATTTCAATAGCACAAGATTTATTTTTTAAATTGTTTGAAGCGACATAAATTTTTTTAATTAATTCAGGAATTACATGTTCCCATCCCATTTTGGGTCCATAAATATTGTGTGGTCTAAAAATAATTTTATCTATTAATTTTGTATTTTCATGATGCAAAAGCAATAATTCGTTAATCATTTTTGAACCACCATAGCTATATCGAGGGTTTTGAACATCAGGTATAATACATTCTACATTTTCTTTTGTAGGAATATCTTTGGGATTTTGATAAACTTCTGAAGAAGAGGCTAGAATAATTTTTTTTACATCAAATTTTTTTATAGAATCTAATAAATTGATCATACCTTTAATTCCCACTTCCATAACTAAACTCGGATTTTGATAAAAATATTTTGTGCCATTTATAAAAGCTAAATGAAAAACAACATCAATATTCTCTAAAGATTTAGCTATTTGATCAATATTTCTTATATCACCATTGATTAGTTTTAAATTTTGATTTTTATTTAAATTCTCAAATGAGCCTCTAAAGTTATTGTCAAAGACGGTAACTTGATGATTTTCTGTAATTAATCTTGAAACTAAATTTGAACCTAAAAATCCTGTTCCTCCAGTAACTAAAATATTAGTCATTCCCGTGTCCACCATATATGATGCCTTTAATCTTTTTAATTTCTGCAGGTTCAAATATATGCCATGTATCAATAAAAACACTTGGCTTATTCATTAAATTTAACATTTTGAATATATTCATTTCATTATATTTAGGGTTATTATTTAAAATTATTGCTGCATCAGCTTTATGAAACCCTTTTTTTAAATCTAGAAATTTTATTCCTAATTTTTCTATTTCTTTTTTTGATACATTGTAATCAAAAGCAAATATATTCTTTTTATTTTTAAATTGTGACAAAAACCATAATGAAGTAGAATTTCTTAAATCAGAAGTTTCAGGTTTTCCTTTAAAAGCCATACCAATTAAAAATATCTTTGAATTATAAATATTTTTATTTGCTAAATTCAATAATTTTTTAAGTTTTTTAAAAACTTGAATATGACCTAATTCATTAACATTTCTTGATTTTAAGATTAAAGATTTATCCAATTTATATTCATTAAATGATGATGCCAAAATATGAGGATCTTTATATAAGCAAGTTCCCCCAACACTAGGAGAAGGTTTAGGAATATTATTTCTTTCATATCCTTGATTAACAGAGTCAACTACTTTTGATAAATCAATATTTAATTTTTCAGCAAGTTTGGTAAACTGATTTATAAAAGCAAATATATGATCTCGATATGAATTATCAATTAATTTACATAATTCAGCAGCTTCAAGAGAAGAAACCTTAATAACAGTGGGGCTTATTTTATTAAAAAAACTTAGAGCTTTCGTTGTAGAGTTTTCATCATAACCACCTATAATTTGAGGGTTTTCTTTTAGTTCTTTTAAGGCAACTCCTTCAGCAGTTCTTTCTGGCGCATAGGCAACATTAAATTCTTTACTAACTTTTAATTTTGAATACTTTTCTAAAATTGGTATTAATACTTTTCTAGTACAACCTATAGGTAAAGTAGATCTAAATAATACTAAATTATCTTTTGAAATAATTTTCCCAAGATTCCTTGAAGCTTGTTTAACATGGGATAAATTTGGAATTTTGCTTTTATCATTTACAAATGTACCTACACACACAATAAATATAGATGCTGAATTTTTAATAAGCTTATTTGAAAAAGTTAAGTTTCTTCCAACATTTGCATCTAAATAACTTTGAAGACCAATCTCAAAAATATTAGATTTTTTTTTCTTTAATTCTGAAATTAATTTTTTATCATAATCATAACCAGTTACATTAAATCCCGCATCAGCCAAAATACATGAAAGAGTTAAGCCAACATATCCTAATCCAATTACTGTAACATCTTTATGCAGATTATCTGAAGTTTTAATTGTATCTTTTAAAGAATAGAAATCTATTACTTTGTTAAAAGAATCTAATACTGGAATTAAAATTTTTTTTGAAGATAGCATGCTTAATGCTTTTTCTTTTGATATATTTCTATTTACTGATAGGGCATTTTTTTTTATATATTTTTCAATTTTTTCATTTAATGAGGCTCCCTTAAGCAAAGCTCTTCTTAAATCTCCATCAGTAATAACCCCTTGAAATTCTTTTTTTTTATTTACACAAATTAATATTTTTTCTTGATTTAAATTTAATTGTTGAAAGCATTTTTTAATTTTTGCAGTATTTAAAATTAATAATTTATCTATTTTTTTCATCAAATTTTTAATATTTTGTTTAAAATTATATCATAATCTGTTTTTAATTGTTCTACAGAAAGATTTCTTGATTCTATAGTAAACACTGTAGGTCTATCTTTTAATCCTGTTTTTTTAAACATATCTAATATTTCTAACTGCCATGATTGATTAGTAATTCTCTGATGTAAATCTGAAACTCCATCATTTTCAGAAATATGCACTTCATAAATTTTATCACCATATAAATCAACAACTTTATCTATAAATGTAAATTTATCAAAATTTAGTAAATTAGAACTAATTTGTAAGTGACCGAGATCAATTAATATTCCAATTTTAGATTTTTTAATAAATGGCAATTCAAAAATATTTTTCAATTCTTCAAAGTTACACATAAAAGAGTCATTAGATCCATCAGAATTAGGGAATAGATTTTCAAATCCAATAATTGCATCATTAGAGTTAAAGAATTTAGAGTTTTGAAAAAAATTACTAAATTTTTCATTATATAATCTAATTATTTCATCTTTATTTATTTTATTTCCATAAAAATTAAATTTGTTATTAGTAATCTTTGCATCTCTTAAATATCCAGGATGAAAAGTATAAAGTTTAGTTTTAGTTTTTTTAGAAATTAACAGAGCATTATCTATAATATCAAAAGTATGTTTAGATATTATCTTATCTTTAGACAATGGATTCATTACAAATTCTTTTTTAGGAATAGGAAAATAGTTATGAAAAATAAAATTAGTTCTTTTTTTTTTATAACTATTTATTAAATTAATTAATTTACTATTATCTAAATAAATATGATTTCCACTTATCTCAATATTTTGAATATTGGCTTTAAGAATATATTTAAAAGTTTCTTCGTAACTCTTTTTGCCTGTAATACAAGATGTTGAAACAAACAATCTATCTTTTAATTCCATTTTTATTTAATAAATTTAAATTTAATTTGATCAAATTTATTTAATTCTTTTAATAATTTTTTTCCTATAACTTTATCAACATCATAAGGAATAATTCCATTTCCGGGCCTCATAGTAGTTAAATCATTAATTGTTATTTTGTGAAATTTTTTTAAATCTTTATTAACAACTATGCTTTTTTGCATTGGTTTTTTTATATTTTTTTCTGATTTAGTTATAATTTTTATTTCTTTTCCAATTGTTTTTTCAGCAATTCTGATATTTGAAATATATTCTTTTAATTCTATAAAATTAAGTGATGATTTGTGATCTCCACCCTTAGCATTTTTATTAAAAGTAAAATGTTTTTCTATGATTCTAGCACCAGCAATTACTGCTAAGGCCCCAGTTATTAATTCACTTGAATGATCTGAAAATCCTACACTTACACCATATCTTTTATTTAAATAATTAATTACAGATAAATTAAGTTCATTTACTGGAGCGGGATAATAAGAAACACAATGCAAAAGACTTATTTTGTTTATGTTCTTTTTGATAATTTTATCTTTATAAATTTTATCTAAATCTTTAAGGCTACTTACTCCAGTTGAGATTATTAATTTAATATTTTGTTTTACAAGTTCTCTTAAAAAAATAAGGTTATTTGCGTCTGTAGAAGCAATTTTAATTAATTTGATTTTATTTTTAATTAATAGTTTAGCACTTTTTATATCATAAGGAGTTGAAATGAATTCTATTTTATTTTTTTTACATTCACTAATTAAAAATTTATGATCTTTTTCATTTAGCTCTGATCTTTTTAACATTTGATATTGAGATTCTTTTGTTTTATCATTTTTTTTTTGATATTCCATCTTCGGTGCATTTTTTTTAATTAAAATATCGGTATTATAAGATTGAAATTTTACAGCATCTGCGCCAGCAAGTTTTGCTTGTTTAATTAATTTTTTTGCAATAATCATATTTCCATTATGATTAATTCCAACTTCTGCTATAATAAAAACAGGTCTTTTTATTCTAAAAGTCATAAGTTTATATTATTATTGCTTATATTATTTGCGCTAAAAATACTAACCTAAATGTTAAAAAAAATAAAATTTATTTTATTACTTAATAATTTTATCTAATTCACCTTTATAGCAAGATATGGAATTGATAAAAATATCTTATCTAGAAAGGATAGTTTTAAAATTCTGAACTTAATTTTGATAAATATTTACTTCAAGATTGTATAGTATTATATAAAAAACCAAAAAAAGTTTATAAATTAACGATTTTAATATTAATAAATAAAATTATGACAATTAAAAGTAAATTGAGGAATATAATAAAAATATTTAAAAATAATTATAATTTAAAAAAGTTAAACTTAAAAAAAATTTCTTTAGCTGAAATTATAAGTTCTGTTAATATTAAATTATTAGAAACAGTTGATAGTAGTGGAGGTTTAACACTAGAAGAATTAGGAGCAATTATATCTATTGCTAAATATTTTAATTGTAAAAATTATTTAGAAATTGGAGCATTTAAAGGAAGAACAACAATAAATATTGCGGCGAATAATAATAATATTGAAATTCATACTATTGATTTACCAATAAATTATAATGAAAATAATTTAGAATATAACTTACTTCCAAAAGATTCAAAGTTATCTCAATACAAAGAAAAAGGATATTTTTTTAAAAAATATATTGATTACAAAAAAAATATTTTTAATCATTATGGTGATTCAGCTACTTTTGATTACAAAATTTTTCAAAAAAAATTTGATTTAATTTTTATAGATGCATCTCATAAGTATGAAAACGTAATTATTGACTCTGAAAATGCACTTAAAATTCTTTCAAAAAATGGAATAATTATATGGCACGATTATTCGCTAGAAAATTTAGAGGTAGTTAATGCTATAAAATATATTAAAAATAAAAATAAAATTAATATTTTATCTATAAAAAATACAAAATTTGCATTTTATCATTCAAATATTAATTAATTAAATTTTATATTGCATTATTTAAACAAATTCTTTTTGCAATTTGATTACTGATTCGACGATATTATATTTTTTAATAACTTTTTGTTTTGCTATTTCTTTATTAATAAATATTTTTTGTTCTATAAATAAATCATTAATAGCATTTTTATATTTAATTGGATTGTTATCTTTTAAAAGGATTCCACAATTGTTTTCCAATAGTTCATTGCTTATTCCACAATTTTTGTAAGATATATTAAATTTACTTAGATACATACTTTCTATTATAACTATCGGCCCCCCTTCAGATCGAGAACATACCACAAGACAATCTATAAATTTAGAAAAGCTATAGATATCATCAGTATGTGGGGCAATTGTTAAATTATTAGGCAAAATATTATTAAACAAAATTTTATCACTATCTTTAGTATAACCGATCCACAAAAAATGAATGTTATTGAATTTTTTATCATTACTACATAATTTTGCTAATTCGATAAATTTATCAGTTCCTTTGCGTAGCGAAACTGGGCCAATTGCAGCAATAATATACTTATAATTTTCTTTAATTTTTGAAATTATCTTATTTTGAACAGATTGGTTATTTGAAATTTTGTTAATATCGATTGCAAGAGGAAGTATATCAATAATTTTTTCATTAATGCCTTTATCCTGATATAATAATCTATTATGATTATTATTAGCCAATAGTTTTTTTGACGAATTAATTAATTTAACATCATAATGTTTAAAATTATTTTTTATTATTGACGGAACTAAACTTAAGTGAAAAATTATTTTTTCAATTTTAATATATTGAAAAAAATATCCTTTATCAAAAAGAGGTCTATTTGAATAAATAAAATCAGGATTATAATTTTTAAAAAAGAAATATAATTTAATTTTACTTATGTATTTTTCAAATTTTTTTGAAAGAATTTTATTAATTTTAAAAAAAAACTTATTTGTTGCAGGAAAAATTTTATTCAAAATTATAAAATCTATATTATGTTTTATAATAGATTTAAAAATACTGTTATTTTTAATAAATAAAACCTCATAATCTATAAAAATAATTTTTATTGTAAATTTTTTTTTATCAATAAAATTTATTATATCAATTGTGTTTTTTGTAGCTCCTAGATTGTTAAACTTACTTATAATGAATAAAATTTTTTTTTTATTATTCATTATTATTTATTCATTATAGATTTTAAATATTCCCCATATTGTGTACCTCTGTATTTTTTAACAAAATATTGCATATTTTTTTTGTTTATCCAATTATTATTAAAGCATATTTCTTCAATACATCCAATTTTTAGTCCTTGACGTTTTTCTATAGCTGAAATAAAATTACTAGCTTCTTGGATTGATTCATAAGTACCCATATCAAGCCATGCATACCCTCTTCCTAATAAAATTAAATCCAGCTTATTTTCTTTTAAATATAATTGATTTACATCTGTAATTTCTAATTCTTTTCGATTCGATGGTTTAATTTTTTTTAATTTACTTGTTAATGTATCATCATAAAAATAAACTCCTGGTACAGCCCAATTTGATTTAGGTTTTTTAGGTTTTTCTTTTAAAGATACAATATTATTTTTTGTATTAAAATTTACAATACCAAATTCTGAAGGGTTATTTACGTAATAACCAAAAATTGAAGCTCTATTGTTTTTTTGTGCTAATGATTTTAGTTTTGAAGAAAGTGTATCTCCATAAATGATATTATCTCCTAATACTACACATACAGAATCATTCTTAATAAATTTTAAATTCAATAATAAAGCATCAGCTATACCTTTGGGCTTATTTTGAATAACATATTTAATTTTAATACCGTATCTACTCCCATTTCCTAATAAAGATTTGTAAAGATTTAAATCCTTAGATTTGGTAACTAAACTAATATCCCTAATACCTGCTAATAAAAGAATTGAAAGCGAGTAAAAAATCATCGGCTTGTCATAAATTGGAAATAAATGTTTAGTGAAGGAGCTAGATAAAGGTGCAAGTCTTGAACCTGCGCCAGCTGCAACAAGAATACCCTTTTTTATCAATTTAATCTCCTAATTAATATTTAAATTTATTTTCTGAAATATACCATTTAATAGTTTTTAATAAACCTATTTCAAAATCAACCTTAGGATACCATTTTATTTTTGAATTAATTTTATTTGTATTTAATGCATATTTCAAATCATGCCCGGGTCTATCCTTAATATATTTAATAAGATTTATATGAGAAGATATTTTTTTGTTGCTAATTAATTTATCTAATATTTTACATATTTTTATAGTCAAATTGATATTTGAAATTGTTTTATTTGCTCCAATATTATATTTTTCACCTACAAGACCTTTTTTTGATATCTTAATTAATGCATTTACATGATCAGAAACATGTATCCAATCTCTAATTTGTTTGCCATTTCCATAAATTCCTATTTCTTTATTTGCAATTGCATTTAAAATTATTGTTGGAATTAATTTTTCATTATTTTGATAAGGTCCATAATTGTTTGAACAGTTAGTAATAATTATAGGCAATTTGAATGTTTTAAACCAAGCTCTTACAAAGTGATCAGATGATGCCTTAGAAGCAGAATATGGTGAATTAGGTTTGTATATTGAATTTTCATTAAATTTCTGATTTTTTTTAAAAATTGAACCATATACTTCATCTGTTGAAATGTGAATAAACCTAAATTTTTTTTTATTATTAGCATTTAAACTATCATAATAATTTTTTGCACATTCTAACATAGAATAAGTTCCTAAAACATTTGTTTTAATAAATGTTGATGGATTCACAATAGAGTTATCAACGTGAGATTCGGCCGCTAAATGAAAAATTATATTAGGTTTAAATTTATTAATATTTCTTAATATTATATTCTTTTTAATTATATTAACTTTTAACAATTGATATTGTGATTTTTTAAATAATTTAAGTGCATGACTATTAGAAGCATAAGTTAAGCTATCAATATTTAATACTTTATTATTTTTGTTTTTTAATAATTTATTTATAAGATTTATACCTATAAATCCTGCACCTCCTGTTACAACGTATTTCATTTATATATAAATTTTGATTTTATTATTTACTTATAATAATCTTTATACCATTGAACAAAGCTTTTAATACCTTTTTCAAGATTAGTTTTAGGATGATAACCTGAATAATTTTTTATTTTTTTAATGCTCGCATGAGTTTTGTGGACATCTGCCTGTTGAAGTGGTTTAAATTCAATTTTAGCTTTTTTGTCCAAATTTTTTTCTATAATTTTAATGAATTGCATAAGTTTTTGAGGATTATTACTTCCAATATTAAAAATTTGATGAGAAACTTTTTTCTTAGAAGGTTTGGATAACAAACTAATAATTCCTTCAATCACATCATCAATATATGTGAAATCTCTTTGATGATTGCCATAATTAAAAACTTTAATTTTTTTATTTTCTAATATTGCTTTTGTAAATTTAAATAAAGCCATATCAGGTCTTCCAAATGGTCCATAAACTGTAAAAAAACGCATTCCTGACAAAGGTATTTTGAATAAATTGCTGTAAGCGTAAGCTAAAATTTCATTAGATTTTTTTGTTGCAGCATAAATAGATAAAGGGCTGTCAGTTGTTGTTTTTTCACTTAATGGAAAATCTTCAGAATCTCCATATACAGAACTTGTTGAAGCATATAAAAAATGTTTAATTTTTTTTTTCTTTGATATTTCAAGAAGATTAAAAAAACCTATAATATTACTGTCAAGATAAGCCCTTGGATTTTTAATAGAATATCTAACTCCAGCTTGAGCAGCTAAATTAACCAAATAAACTATTTTTTTAGATTTTAAATAACTATTTATTTTTTCATAATTCTTTATATCAATTTTTTTAAATTCAAAATTTTTATATTTTCTTAAATCTTTAAGTCTTTCTAACTTAATATTTATATCGTAATAATCATTAATATTATCTACTCCATATATTTTTGCAATTTTATTTTTCTCTAATATTTTTTTGCATAAATGATAACCAATAAATCCTGCACAACCTGTAATTAAATAATGCATATGAAATATTTAATTTACTGGCATTTTAAATTCAGGACCAGATTGAATACTTTTCGGCCATCTACTTGTAACAGTTTTCAATTTTGTATAAAAATGTATACCCTCCATTCCATGAACTGAATGATCTCCAAACAAGGACTGTTTCCACCCACCAAAACTATGAAAAGCCATAGGTACAGGAATAGGGACATTTACACCCACCATTCCAATTTTGGAATTTGTTGTAAAATGTCTAGATATTTCACCATCAGAAGTATAAATGCTTGTTCCATTACCATACTGATGATCGTTAACTAAATTTAGAGCCTCATCATAATCTTTTGCTCTAATAACACTTACTACTGGACCAAAAATTTCTTCTTTATATATTGTCATATCTTTAGTCACATTATCAAATAATGTAGGTCCAACAAAATAGCCATTTTCATATCCCTGAATTTTATAGTTTCGTCCATCTTCTACTAGTTTAGCCCCCTCTTTAACTCCTAGAGATATATAGTTTTCTATTTTATCCTTATGCTCCTTTGATATTACTGGCCCCATGTCAGAGTCTGCGTCTGTCCAAGGAGCAACTTTTAATTTTTGTGCTTCCAAGTGTACTTTTTTAACTAAATCATCTGCAATATCTCCAACTGCAACAGCAACTGATATAGCCATACACCTTTCTCCAGCTGAACCATAGCCAGCACCTATTATACCATCTACAGCTTGATCTAAGTTTGCATCAGGCATAACAACTAAGTGATTTTTCGCGCCTCCCAATGCTTGAACTCTTTTTCCATACTTAGCTGATTGTTGATAAATATATTTTGCAACAGGTGTAGAGCCAACAAAACTAACAGATGATATTTGATCATTTTCTAAAATTAAATCAACCACCTCTTTATCACCCTGAATTACATTAAATACACCATTTGGTAGTCCAGCTTCAGTAAACAATTCAGCTAAACGAATTGAGCAAGATGGATCTTTTTCTGAAGGCTTTAGTATAAAGGAATTTCCGCAAGCAATAGAAATTGGATACATCCACATTGGAACCATTGCTGGAAAGTTAAAAGGTGTTATTCCTGCACAAACACCTAAAGGTTGTCTAATAGACCATGAGTCAATGTTTGTTCCTACATTTTGAGAAAATTCACCTTTCAAAAGATGAGGAATGCCACATGAAAATTCAACAACTTCTAAACCTCTAGTTACTGAACCTTTTGCATCTGCTAAAGTTTTTCCATGTTCTCTTGAAACTATTTCGGCAAGTTCATCTATATTCTTTTCGATCAAAGCTTTATAATTAGATAGAATTCTAGATCTTTTAAGAGGAGTGGTTTTAGCCCATTCAATTTGACTTTTTTTTGAGCTATCTAGTATTTTTTTAAAATCATCATTAGAGGACAAAACAACTTTTGCAATTTCTTCACCTGTAGATGGGTCTTGAACAGGAAGTTCATTTTTTGAAATAGAAAAGGAATTTCCTTCTACATAATTATGAATTTTTTTCATTTTGCCTCCTATTTATCAGCAATAAATTTCTAGAATATACTATAATTCCTACAGCTTGTGCTAACATAA
>CETH01019841.1_pt1 | contig 46998 bp, 48 predicted proteins | sample 361461 | NCBI WGS metagenome assembly CETH01 (sample SAMEA2622695, study PRJEB7988) | marine metagenome | isolation source: saline water (ENVO:00002010), including | reverse complement strand
CGAGAGTCAGTTGATACTCCATTTACTATTGCGTTAAGATCGCCAAATAGCTGGCCACCGGTAATGTTCACTATTTCTTTTACGGTTAATTCCATTTATATTAAGAAGCTTTGCTTTTGCGTTAGAGTTTGGGAGTTCATCAAGGAAGATACGGTACAGGGTTTACTGGCACGCCGCTTTGACGGACCTCAAAATGAAGATGGGGCCCTGTTGATAAACCTGTAGTCCCGCAGACTCCTATTTGTTCTCCTGCAACTACGTAATCATTTACTTGTGAATTAAAGCCCGATAAGTGAGCGTAGAGGGTTGAAATAGAATTAGCATGCTGAATGATTATTGTGTATCCGTAGCCTCCATAGTATTCAGCGAGAATAACGATTCCGTCTGTTGCTGCTCGTATGGGATCTCCGGTCCAGCAATTAAAATCGATACCATTATGCATTCTTACATAACCTAATATTGGGTGAAGCCTAGGCCCGAACAAAGAGGTTATCGCACCCGGTGATGGCAGAACCCAACCTGACTCTGTTATTTGGCCAAGTCGAGCTTCTAATTCTGCTCTCCGCCTTGCTTCTTCCAGTTCGCGAGCTATTCTCTCTTCCTCTGCTGCTATAAAGTTTGTGATTTCTTGCTGTTCTTCGACTGCAGTGGCTAAGACAGAGTCCCAGTGGGCTCTTCGGACATCTAGTTCTTCTTTGATTTCTTCACGCGCAGCTTTTTGAGCATCTAATTCTAAGCGAACTTGCTCAAGTTCTTCTCGGATCGCGTCAGCTTCTTCTTGGGCGACTGCTGCTTTCGTAAGTAGGTAGGAACGTTCTTCTTGAATTAATTTTAATTGATCGAGGATATCGTTTGTATTGCTGCTGATTAGGTCCAAAAGGGCTATCTTGTGGGCGGCTATTGTTGCATCTTCTGCTTCGAACCAAGCTTCGGTCCTTCTGTCGCTCATTCCGATGTATGACTCAACTGCATAGGTAAGTGCTCTTTGCTCGATTTCTTCTATTTGGCTAGCAATTGCTAAAAAGTCCTCTTGTGCTTGAATTTTTGTGTCTAACGCTGCCTGTAATCGCTGCTCGGCTGCTTGTGCTTTTGCTTCTTGAAGATTCACCAAACTTGTTGCTGCCTCTAGTGCAGCGACAACTTCGAGATCTTCTGCTTCTAGAAGAGCTATTTCGGCTTCTGCTGCAAGTTGCTCTTGTCTTTTAAGCTCTCGCTGCTCTTTCGCTTCCTCTATTACCTCATTATCATCCTGTGCTACTAGAGCACTGGCTGGGAGTAGAAGAGAGGCAACAAAAACGAGCAGAATTGATACTCTTAGCTTCTTCAAAGAAGATCTCATATGTGTAATATTAGTTCCTTTGATGGTGATTTAGGTATCAGGATCATTTGTTTTTACTATGAACAGACGAAGGACAAGATAGCCTTAGATTCATGAATCAAGAGGTTTTAGATGTAGACATGCTCACTTTCGAGCAAGGGGATGACAACGCTAAACGAGCAGTTATTGATGGAGTTATGAAAAGTTTAGAGACTGGTTTCGTTTATACCTCTCATGATATGTCCCAAGATTTCTTGGACGAAGTTTACGGCATGCTCGGCGAATTCTTTTCAAAAACACATCCAGAGAAAGAAGCCGCAAAAGCTGATGGCACAAACGGACAGCGTGGATACACAGGACTTTTAGTAGAAACTGCAGCTATATCTGATGTTCCTGACTGGAAAGAGATGCTGAATTGGGGAAAGGATCTACCGAAAGGACATCCACTCAAAAAGCGGTACCCACACAGATTCTTTGACAACGTTTTCCCAGAAGAGCTCGTTCCTGGAATCACTGAAACACTAGAGATGTTCCATGACCAAGTTTTAGATTTGCAACTTAGGTTCCTCAGAATAATTGCTTCAGGTTTGAAGGCATCAGAAACGTTCTTTGATTCATTTGTTCCAGGAGGGGCCACGCTTACTAGGGCAATTAACTATCCCGCTATGAATTTAGCACCGGATGATAATCACTTGTGGGCGGAAGAACATGGCGACATAAACCTGATCACGGCACTACCTCGTGCAACTGCGAGAGGTTTGCAAATCAAAAGCAATGGGCGGTGGATTGATGCTACCCCTCCCGATAATCATCTCATAATAAATACTGGGATTATGCTTGAACATATTAGCAACGGATTAATCCCAACAGGTATCCACCGTGTTATAGCTGATGAAGGCCAGACTGATGGGAGGATGTCTATAGTTCAGTTTTGCCACCCAACCCCGTGGACAATACTTTCACCATTACCTAGCTGCATTAGTGAAACTCACCCGCAGCGTTTCGCCCCAATCACAGCAGCTGATCGACTTGATCAAGTCCTTTGGGAAATTAACCTGATTGAAGATAACCGTCGCGTTGATTAGAGATTTTGCAAGACCGCGACCGGAATGTGATAATAAATTCATGTCAACCTTACTAGCCCATGTCAAAATTCGAGAAGGGTTTGAAGATCATTGGGAAGGAATTGCACAAAGGGTTTTCTCCGCAACCCACGACAATGAGGATGGGTGTGTTAGATATGAATACTGGAGAGGCTCTGCGCCAAGAACGTACTATGTACTCCTGTCATTTCAGAGTTTTGATGATTTTATGATCCATCAGGTCGCTGATTATCATCACAATACTGATTTCCGAGACTGCTTTGAAGACTTTAACTTAGAGTGGGTTGACCCGATAGAGAATGCCTCACCTTTGAAGCAAACCGAAACTTCCGGAGAGACGAAAGCAGATCAGGGAGAAGTTTGGAATAATTACGTTCGAAATCACAGCACAGAAACTCCTGCATGGTGGCTTAAGCAGAGGAACTAAACCAAGCAATACAATAAGAAATCGAATCGTAGTATTGAAGTTTTAGCTTCCGATGCATCAAATCTCAGGGACCACAATAGGCTTAGATTATGGGATCATTTGTTTCCGAAATTTTCAATGAGCAGCTCTGGACTGAAGTAAAGGACTTAGATTTTCAAGATATTACATATCACAGAGCAAAGAATCAGGGGACCGTTCGAATAGCTTTCAACAGGCCCGAGGTTCGGAACGCGTTCCGCCCTCTAACAGTTGATGAGCTGTATAGGGCTTTAGACCATGCTCGAATGAGTACTGACGTAGGATGCATACTGCTGACTGGTAACGGGCCGTCCCCTAAAGACGGTGGCTGGGCATTTTGCTCTGGCGGTGATCAAAGAATTCGTGGCAAAGATGGCTATAAATATGCTGATAGTGACTCTGCTGATTCAATTGATACTTCTAAAGTAGGGCGACTCCATATACTTGAGGTTCAACGGTTAATTCGTGCGATGCCCAAACCAGTTATTGCTGTAGTTAGTGGATGGGCTGTCGGCGGCGGCCATAGTTTACATGTGACATGTGATCTAACAATTGCGAGCTCCGAAATGGCAAGATTTAAGCAAACTGATACTGATGTTGCTAGCTTTGACGGCGGATTCGGTAGTGCGTATTTGGCCAGACAGGTAGGCCAAAAGTTCGCAAGGGAGATATTTTTGCTTGGTGATGAATATTCAGCTCAAGAAGCGAAAGATATGGGGATGGTCAATGCAATTGCGCCTCACTCTGAATTAGAGAATTATGCACTTGACTGGGCAAAAAAGATAAACGGTAAATCACCGACTGCAAACCGCATGGCCAAGTTCGCATTGAACCTTATTGATGATGGACTTATTGGCCAACAAATCTTTGCAGGTGAAGCCACACGCCTTGCATATATGACAGACGAAGCCCAAGAAGGCAGAGATGCTTTTCTAGAGAAACGTGACCCTGATTGGAGTTCATACCCTTATCATTTCTAGTGATCCTTTAGCGTTTATCGAATGTAACGTGAAGGTCTTTAAATGAACGGAGCGTGAAATTCATGTGGTGCTGGAAGCTATTCTTTCCTTCTGCGAATTTAAAGTTTTTCATTCTGGCGAGTAATAGGTTTGTAGCTATATTTTGCTCCAGCCTTGTGAGGCCTGCTCCTGGGCAATGTGTTTCGCCTATAGAAAAGGCTAGATGCCTACTCGCATTATTTCGCTCCAAATCGATCTCAGCCGGGCATTCAAATTGGTTTTCGTCTCTATTCGCAGCGGCATAGCGCATGTGAATATGTGCGCCCTTAGGGATGGAGATTCCGCTTAATTCAACATCTTCAGTTGTATGACGATCCATTCCTTGTGTGGGAGATTCTAATCTCAAGACTTCTTCGACAAAGGTTGTTATCTTCTGTGGATTATCCGCTAACAATGTTTGTATCTCTGGGTTTTCAATAAGCATCCAAAGTCCAGATGTAAGAGCGAAAGTAGTCGTTTCATTTCCCCCTATGTACAGGTGGTCAACCATGTTGATAATTTCAGTATCCGTTAGCATTCGTGTCTCAGAGTGAAGTTTCACAGGCGTATGAACTAGATAGTTGACCACGTCAGCTCTTGGGTTATCTTTTGGATTTCTTCTTCGATCTTGTATGTGGTCGTAGATGTAGTGTTGGAATTCAACCATTAATCGCGATACTTCTTGTTCCTCCTCTACTGTCAATTGAAGAGAAAAGGGAGCAACCCATGCTTCGCTCCACACCTTCAGGTTCTCGAGATCTTCAAGCGGAAAGCCCATCATTGCCGTAATGACCATGGAGGGTAATAGTTCAGCGAATTGTGACACATATTCAACTTCTCCATCATCAATCCATGTGTCTATTAAACCGTTTGCGGTGTTCGTTATTAGTTCGGTTTGTTCCTTTGACCCTGTTACAGAAAAGAAATGATCAACCATATCTCGGTATCGTCTATGGTTTGGAGGGTTTGACCCTAAGACCGATTGTTTTGCCCAGCCATTGGCTGCAAAGTAGTCTTGTGCTTTCTTATCAGCAATAAGGGGTCGTGATTTCCCCGCCCCGCGTTTGAATGTCTCTGTTTTTCTTAATATTTGATGAATATCTTGGTAACGGGTCAGGAAATATGTCTTAGTATCTGGAACATGATAGACAGGGCATTCGGAGCGAAGAAGGTCATAGGTTGGGTACCAATTCTCGATAGTCTCGGCTGCGAAAACATCAACTTCACTTATTGAGTCCGGTGATGAACTTTCCATTTCTCAGCTCCCTTCTTTTCAGATTAGCAAGTTCTCAATTATTTTCAATGAATCGTTCGTCGCAATGAGATGAACATGGCACTATATAAAAATGAACTATCAAATAAACCCTAGAGTTATCAGCCCTCCTGCAGCGAACTATAGCCATGCAGTCTTATCAACTAATCCCGAAAAGATGCTTCACACTTCTGGAGTTGTTCCAGTCACTACAGATGGAAGCACTCCGGTCGCAATTCGAGACCAAGCAGATCTTGTATGGTTGAATATCACTGAAATTCTCCGAGAAGCCCATTTAGAATTGACTGATATCGTTTCGATAACCACATACGTGGTTTCTGGAAACGACTTAGCAGAGGTAATGGGGTCTAGAGACCAACAACTTGGAGATCATAAACCCGCTTCCACCCTGGTTGTAGTTCCAGAACTAGCAAAGAAAGAGTGGAAGATGGAAATTTCTGTTGTAGCGGTCAAATAGCGATAGCCAATAGTCTTTATGATATTACGTCATAACTGACATGTAACTCTTTGAGGCCGCGCAAGACGAAAGATTCTTCGTATTCGTATTTGTTCTTATCATCCACTAACTGAATATTCTTTATGTTCGCTAGGAGCAATTGAATAGCGATACGTGCTTCTTTCCTAGCAAGTAAAGCTCCTATGCAATAGTGTTCGCCATGACCGAAAGCTAGGTGCTCTCTTGCGTTCTCTCTATCAACAAGGAAATCATCGGGATCATCAAATCTCTCGGGATCTCTATTAGCCGCAGCATATATCATCCAAAGATGATCCCCAGATTTAATTTCAACATTATTAACTTTCGTGTCTTCCTTAGCCATTCGGAATAGACCACCTACTGGAGCTTCATACCTAAGACCCTCTTCAATAAAGTTATCTATCAAGTCCGGATTACTTCGCAACCTATCTTCAAGTTCGCTATCCACTGCAAGTCTATGAATTAAGTTTGTAAGTAATTTAGTTGTGGTCTCATTACCCGCTACTAGAAATTGTTGAAGCATTGAAAGCATTTCTGCATCGTTTAACTCTTCATCATTTACTTCGGCGGTAGCAACGTCTGAGATAATATCCTCTGTTGGATTAGCTCTACGTTCGATAAGTAGATCTCCAAAGAATTCATTAAACCCTTTGAGTGAGATTAGGTAATCTCGAACTTTGTCGATACTAGGATCAGGATTCCCTACGGGCATTACAAGGTCATCTGACCATTTTTTAAACGTATCGAGATCGTCTATTCCAACTCCCAGAGCTTTGGCAATGATCGTCATCGGAAGCCCTACCGCAAATTCAGAGACAACTTCCATTTCGGTCTTCTCTCGTATTGATTCAAGTAAACCTATTGTCACCTGTTCGATCATAGGCTCCATCCCTTTTAGGCGACTTGGCCTAAATGCGCGATTTACTGCTTTTCGTTGCCGACGATGCTCGGGAGGGTCAGCATTCAGCAAAACAGCAGCATTCGCTGCATTCGCAAGGAATGTTTCAAAGTATTGAGCCATCTCCGGATCCTTTGCTAGTTCCTCCATAGCAAGCGCAAAACCATTTCGGCCGTCTCGTGGCCCAGTGGGAGAGAGTGAGGAGAACCGGTCAGTGTCATGCAATACTTCCATGACATCGTCATATCTAGTGCATACCCATGCCCCTAGTTTGTCGCTGAAGTGGATTGGTGACTCTTGTCGTAATTCAGAAAAAATGGGATAAGGGCAACCTATCGCCTCTTGATCTCTTGCGATTAAAGCGTCTAATTGATCTGTCACATTAGCTCCTTTCGTATTACCTAAATATTAGTCATACTGCCGTCAACTCTTAAAGTTTGCCCTGTTACATCTTCAGAGTCGACTTTTTCTAGACCCAAACTCTAAAAAACGAAACAGTCCCCCTTGCAAACTTCGGGAAGGGGTTTCGTCTATAGGTTGAGCATACCTCCATCGACTCTAATGACTTGACCAGTCACATAGGAAGCTAGGTCAGAAGCGAGGAAGCAGATCACATTTGCGATCTCCTCTGGTGTCCCCCATTTACCCAAAGGAACCCTCTTGACGAAATTCTCCAACACGTTCTCTTCTCCGAGAAGTTCAAAGGTAGGTTCCCACATCTCGGTTAGACATAGTCCGGGTGCACACGCATTGACTCGCACTCCCTTGTTAGCCCATTCATTAGAGAGATTCTTGGTCAGTGTGTTCAGTCCCCCCTTTGATGCAGCATAGGCTCCTTGAGTTCCTCCAGCTCCAGCAGCTGCTGTCGAAGTGACATTCACAATGTTCCCCTGCGTAGCGAAGAGATCTTTGGCAAAGATCTGACACAGCATGAATGCTTGCCGAAGATTCACGAGAAGTGTTTCATCAATCGCTTGAGCTGTTGCTCGATGTGCTGGTTCGTTCCGTTCGACAGCTGCATTGTTCACGAGAATGTTGACCTTCTCGAACTTCTCTATTGTTCGAATCCTGATCAGCTCAATGCTTCGGTCAGCTGCTAAGTCGCAATCGACAACAAGAGCTTCGTTCTGTAACTCATCAGCAATCGTTTTCAGCTTGTCTTTACTTCGAGAAACAAGAACAACATTCGCTCCTTCTGCATCTAACTGGCGAACTGTGGCTTCGCCGATTCCTCGACTCGCACCGGTAACGACAGCAACTTTTCCTTGCAAGTTGTAGTTCATCGATCTCCGTTCTTTGTTCATTTTGCTACGAGTAAAGCAAAGTAGTCCTGATAATGGCACAATAGAGAGATGGATACGCAATTTGATATCAAATCATTTGAGACAATAACGGTTGAAATTCAAAATAATGTTGGAAAAGTTTCATTAAATCGCCCTGAAGTGCTTAATGCTTTTAACGACAGAATGTGCCATGAGGTTGAGCAGACTTGGAAAGCATTTCGGGTAATGGACGAAGTTCACAGCGTGTTATTGACTGCTAACGGTGAGAAAGCATTTTGTGTTGGAATTGACCGCAACGATAGCATGTCAGCCCTCGATGATTCTGAGAATCTATATGGGACGTCAAATAACTTTATGTATGACGATCCTGGCGATGCACTAGGCCCTAAATCGTGTGACCTTTGGAAACCTGTAGTGACCGCAGTCAACGGAATGTGTTGCGGAGGCGCTTTTTATTTGTTAGCTGAAAGCGACATCATCATTGCAAATGAGAGCGCAACGTTTTTTGACCCCCATGTAACTTATGGTATGCCAGCGGTTTACGAGCCAATGAAAATGGCTCAACGTGTACCACTAGGTGAGATTCTGCGCCTCACTCTGCTAGGAAACTACGAACGGGTAACCGCTACGACAGCAAAACAAATTGGACTAATCAGCGAAGTAGTGAAAGATGATTCCCTCATTGAGAAGGCTCTTTGGTTAGCTGAATCAATAGCTGCACAACCCCCAATAGCAGTCCAGGCAAGTTTACGAGCCATATGGGCTGCAAATGATTTAGGCAGACTTGACGCAATGGCTTTGGCTCCTTCATTATTGACCACCGGCATGTCCAAAAGTTCGCTAGAAGAAGGTCAAAACGCTTTTGAGAGTGGCGACAGAATTGAGTACAGATACCGTTAACTTGAGCAGATTGGGTTCTTGCTCATTTGTCAGTAACCTTTAAATATGGAAAAACTCCTCAGTAATCTGCGACTTACGTCCCCAGTGACTTAATTTTTTCGTCACTGGGCCCATTCGAAGTTTGCACAAAGAGAGGAAGTCATGAATTCGCATCAAAATCCATCAGAAATACAAAATAATTCAAATATGCCATTTCAGAAATATAAGGCATTTAAAACAATTGATCTCCCTGATCGATCATGGCCCAGTACGGTTATATCCAAGGCTCCATTGTGGTGCTCAGTAGATCTAAGAGACGGTAATCAAGCCCTGATTGAACCTATGGACCCAGATCGAAAATGGAGAATGTTTAAAAAACTTGTAGAAATCGGTTTTAAAGAAATCGAAGTCGGTTTTCCCTCGGCATCTGAAGCTGATTTCACCTTTGTACGAGAAATTATTGAAGAAAAAGCTATCCCCGACGATGTTACAATCCAGGTGTTAGTCCAGAGCAGGCCCGAACTTATTGACAGAACATTTGAGTCAATTGCTGGTGCGAAAAACGCAATTATCCATTTCTATAATTCAACATCGACTCTTCAACGAAAAGTTGTTTTTGGACTTGATCGCGAGGGGATTAAAAAGATTGCAGTTGATGCAGCGAAATACTGCAAAAGTCTTGAATCAACTGTTCCCGATACTAACGTCCGGTACGAATACTCTCCCGAATCATTTACAGGCACAGAGCTCGATTTTGCAAAAGAAATCTGTGACGCAGTTGTTGATGTGATTGACCCTTCACCTTCTAATAAAATCATCATCAATCTACCTGCGACTGTTGAAATGGCCTCTGCGAACACTTACGGGGACATGATTGAGTGGATGCACCGCAACTTAAATCGTAGAGACGATATTATTCTAAGTCTCCACCCTCATAACGATAGAGGAACGGGTGTAGCCGCAGCAGAATTTGGTTTGATGGCTGGTGCTGATCGAGTTGAAGGAACATTATTTGGCAACGGAGAACGAACTGGAAACGTTGATGTCATTAACATTGCTATGAACATGTACAGCCAGGGCGTTGACCCCATGCTTGATATCAGCGATATTAACGATATAAGAAGAGTGGCTGAGTACTGCAATCAACTACCAATACACCCGAGACACCCTTATGTCGGGGACCTTGTTTACACAGCTTTTTCAGGATCACATCAAGATGCAATCAAGAAAGGCTTTGACGCACTCAAAACTTCTGACGAGGGAATTTTTGAAGTCCCTTATATTCCGATAGATCCCTTCGATGTCGGTAGAACTTATGAAGATGTTGTCAGGGTCAATAGTCAGTCAGGAAAAGGTGGCGTTTCTTACTTATTAAAAACCGAAAACCAGTTTGATCTTCCAAGGCGCATGCAAATTGAATTTACAAGATCCATTCAAAAGATTACTGATGCCACAGGGAAAGAGATTACCGCTCAACAGATTTTCAATGAATTCTCCGGTGAATACCTTGACTTAGATTATCCATTTATGCTCCATGGATACGAATCAGCACAAAATGCTGAAGGAAGGGATCGGACATTATTAACTGCAAGAATGACAAACTCTGGAGAACAAATGATAGTTCAAGGTGAAGGATCTGGCTCCCTTGATGCCTTTGTTCAGGGTTTAAGAATTGCTTTGCCATATGACTTGCGAGTTCTTGATTACCACGAACATTCTAAGGGAACAGGTGTAGATGCGACTGCCGTAGCATACGTTGAAATGGCTATCGACGGAAAGGAACTATGGGGATGCGGTTTGCACACAGACATAACTCGCGCTTCCATGCGCGCGATCATTAGCGCAATTAATAGAGCCGATAAAGATCAATAACCTATGGTGAAAGAAGTGGAAGTCTCGCAAGCTAAAGATGATTCGGAACTACCACTGAGCGGTGTCAGAATTTTAGCTGCTGAACAAATGCAGTCCCTTCCGTATGCGACCCAATTACTCGCAAGTTTCGGTGCTGAAGTTGTAAAAGTAGAGCACCCATCACGAGGTGATCTAGGAAGATCAGGCTTACCAAGCACAACAGGCATTGATGGGAAACCAGTTGGAGCGACTTTCTTAAGAAATAACCTTTACAAAAAAAGTATCGGACTAGACCTCAAAAGCACTGATGGGCAAGACATATTTCGCAAGCTAGCGAGAAACTTTAATGTAGTAGCCGAAAACTACAAGCCAGGCACAATGGAGAAATTCAATCTTGGGTATACAGATCTTCAAAAAGCCTGTCCTGAAATCATATATCTATCGCTTTCTGGCTTTGGAAATTCAGTCGAAACCCCATATAAATCATGGCCAGCTTTTGCACCTGTTGCCGAAGCGATGTCTGGTATTTATAACTTCAATCGCGACGCTGGTGAACCTTTGAAAGTTTCACCAGTAGGTGCGTTAGGTGATACGGGAACGGGTTTATTTGCTGTTATAGGTATCCTTACAGCCCTGCATAGGCTTGAACGCTTTGGTGAAGGTTCATATATCGATATTTCTATGTTTGACTCAATGATTGCATTCGCTGATATTGTCCCTAATTATTATTCAATGGGCAAGGATCCGAGAACGCCTAGTTTGCTCATCAATCATGGATTCAAAACCGATAAAGGAGAAATCATTATTCAAATTGGGCGCGAGCACCAATTTGAAGCATTCGTTAAGCGGATTGGCAAGCCCGAATGGGCACAAGCTGACCGGTTCTCGACCAGAGCCGGATGGGTTAAAAATATTCAAGAAATAATCGATCAATTCTCTATATGGGCCGGAGATAGAGAAATCATAAGTGTGTGCGAGGACCTTGCTGCTGCAGGTGTTGCCGCTGCCCCAGTCTTTGAGGCTTCCGACGTTGTTAACGACCCACATGTTGAAGCAAGAGAAATGCTGCTACCAGTTGAAACGAATGGAGAGCACAACGTTCTCACTGCAGGAAACCCAGTACGAATTGACGGTTTAGACAAAAGACAACTAACTCCCCCACCCTCATTAGGTGCTGATACCAAAAGTCTTTTGATGTCAGAATTAAAACTGAGTGAAACTGAATATCAAGACCTTCTCAAAAGAGGCGTCGTAGGCTAGCTTGCCTGATTCACTCTCGGAGATTTTGAATTGCTTCATCGGACAGTGGATCTCTTCCTAAGCCTATATTATTTTTGGGCCAGTCCGCTGGAGGAAGCATCAAGGGCGACTCTTTACTTTGCCCAAACCAAAGGTCATGGCGACGATGCTTAAATTTCCAATTTTCTTTATCCAGATTCTGGGATTTGGAAAACTCGTATAAGTCAGTGTATCTGATTAGTTGTTCGTAATAACCTTCTCGCTTATTCTGAGCGTAGCATCTAGCCCACACTTCACCTTTTGCCTCACTCTTACTAAGAAAAGTAATCCTATGGTTAGTAACAAGAATAACTGCGAACTCTAATTGCTCCATCGTGGCTTCTGCCATTGATCTCAGTCCATCTTCACCAGATCCCATTGATCCAAATTTTGCGTCGGGCGTGTAGAGAGTAATCAGTAATTCAATGTCACGATTCCGGATAGCTTCACAATAACTTAAAACTAAATCTCTTATCTCCTCTTTGGCGTGCAATTCCCTAACAGCATTTTCGTAGTCAAATGTCATATGATTAGTTTCTCATATCTTTGATATTTGTTCTTGCTTTAGGTAATAAGATGGTTTTTGAGAGGGAACTGATGGATACTACTAAAAGCGAATGGGAGACGAGACGGGATATCTCATCGTTTGTTTTGTCTGAGTCAGAAATCGCTTCAATCATAAGTCGTGCATCGCATGCTGTTGTTTCGTGGGTGACAAAATCGAACCAACCAGTTACAGCAGTTATGCTCTTTGCTGTAGTTGATGGCCTTATTACAGTTACATCCACTACTAATAGGGCTAAATACCATGCATGGAGACGCAATCCTTCTAGTTCATTCTGCATCTGGGATCCTGAAAATATTGGAAAGCAAATAACGTTGCGTGGGAACGTGAAAATCAGTCAGGATAACGATTTACTTCGGGAATATACTAAATACTTTTTAACGCGAGCAATGGGTGGCAAAGAACCAAGCAAGGAGAGATTAGAGAAGGAATTGGCAACTTTCCTAGCTCCGGACAGATACATGATGCAATTGTTGGTCGACAAGACGCTAAGCCACGACCTGGATTCGTTGTTGCACAGAGAACGTGAATTGCGCAATGGAGATAAACAGTCGTGATAGTACCCGCTGAAGACATGCTCAAATTGAAAGGATTAAAATTCCCGGGAGGTTCCATGAAGATTGAGCATTGGGAAAACTGGTTATTGACAGACTGTACTGGCTCCGCACAATTGCCCTCCAACATAGTTCACCCCATCGCCTTATTTCATATTCCTATTCAGGGAGTGGGAACTTCTATCGCTGAACTCTTTGCTCTTGGTCAAGTAGAAGGGGCTGGATCAGTAGGGCTAGAAGGGTATGATTGGGAATACTTCTCTCTCCTGCATGAGGATGTTGAATATTGCTTTGAAGGCGAAGTTATTGAGGTTGAACGAGTCCAAACGAAGTCAGGAGGAGTTTTTGATCGCTTTGTATTCTCAATTGAATTGAGCACTGTTAGAGGAGACCCTGTAGCAAAAGTTACGAACAGTTGGCGGTTTTGGAGAATGAAATGAGTGACATAATTGACTACCTCGACTATGAAATCCCATCTTTAATTGTTGAGCGAGTAGATCCTAATAAAATGAAGACAATGGCTGCTATCCTGCGGGATCCTTATCCTGTGCATTGGGACAAAGATGCGAACGCAACCCTTGGCCTAGAGGGGCGTGTCATCAATCAAGGTCCGCTTAACCTCTCATACATAGCAAACATGCTTATTGCTTGGCAAGGACCATCGTGCATCAAAAGATTACAAGCTCGTTTTTTAAAGCCAGTGCTTGATGGAGATACGGTCATTGCAGCAGGAAAGATTATCGAGATCATTGACCATGAGAAGGCTAGAGTTCGCGCAAGAGTGTGGTTGAGTCGCGATAATGAAATTGTTCTTGAAGGTGAAGCTGAGATCCAGTTATCAGCCTAAATCTGCATTTGTCCGAGCCCATCTCTTGTGTGAACAAGTGCTGGGCAAAGGCATGTAAAAATTGTTAATCCAGATTCGGTACTGATTTTATATTCATGCTTTACTATTCCCCTCTGAGGATCTGATTCTGACTTTCGTTTATCTATAAGGTGGCTTTGAGCTTTGAAGTTAACGTCAGGACGGAGTGGGTTGGGGAAAGTGAAATTTTCAAATCCCATTCCCGCTATCCAGGCGATATCTCCGTTGATCTCAAGGTTTAGCTTGTTCCAGATTGCGAATGTGTAGGCACCTGATGCAATGATTCCGCCGAAAGGTGATTTCTTTGCTTTCTGGGGATCTACGTGAAAATACTGATTGTCATATGTAAGAGAGAAGTCAATTAGTTCTCTTTGGGAAGCGGAATACCACTTAGATTGAAATGTTTCTCCGACATTTAAGTCTTCAAAGCATCTCAGTGTGGCGCCTCTTTCCATCTCAATGTTCCTTTTCAAAGAGAATTCCTTTTTTGGTTAATTCTTTGATAGTTGCGGGACTCTTTCCTAGTAAACCATTAAGAATCTCAAAGTTATGCTCCCCTAAAGCTGCTGCTGTGTAATTATCATCCGGAAGTGGGTCGGAACTCTTGAACGGAAATCCCGGTATTTGGATCTCCCCCGCAAGAGGATCAGTTACAGTTCGGACTGTACCTCGTTCAAGGAAATGCGGATGTTTAAGTGCGTCTTGTGGAGCCAATGACGGTCCACATGGCACTCTATGGGATTGCAGTTTTTGAATCACCTCCTCATCGGTTCCAAAAGATTGCATCCATGATTCAATGATTTCAGTTAAAGCCGCTCGATTCTCAAGTCGTGCTGGGTTACCGATAAATCGTTCGTCGTCTTGAAGTTCAGGTTTGCCCATAGCTAAGTAAAGATTTTGTATTTGGGCTTCAGCACATAAAATCACTATCCAGCCCTTTGGGCCTTTAAACGAACCTGCTGGTGAAAGCATCTGAAATTCTGTTCCCTGCCGCATAGGCACATACTCTCCATTTGTCATTGATGACGCATGGACAGGCATATCATGCATGTGAAATAAAGCATCTACCATTGAGATATCTAAATGCGTTCCCCTTCCGGTTCGTTCGCGATGAAATAATGCATGACCTATAGCTGCGAAAGCATGAACCCCAGCATTAGTATCTCCCATTCCTATCCCTACGAACATTGGAGGCCTATCTGCTTCTCCTGTCATATGCATTATTCCTGCATACCCTTGAGCAATCAGATCAAAACAGGGCAGACTTGAAAGGGGTCCTGTCTGACCGAAACCTGAGACTGACGCCATAATGATCCGAGGATTTCGTTGTGATAGTTCTTCGTAACCCAGCCCCTTGCGATTGAGCACTCCAGGACTAAAATTCTCAACAACGATATCAACGTGTTCCGATAACTCAAGAACGACCTCTTTCCCTATCTCTGTATTGATGTCTAGGCATACACTCTTTTTCCCGCGGTTCTGTTGAATGTGTGTGCCAGCTCTCTTATTTATTCTTGGCCGATTCGAACGGTTAGGGTCTCCATATGGTGGCTGTTCAACCTTAATGATATTCGCTCCGAGTTCAGTAAGTAAACGAGTGCAAGCTGGGCCTGCGAGATACCTAGTTAAGTCAAGAACACTTACACCTTGAAGCCAAGCATCAGAAGTATCCATAGAATTCCCCCATCCTTTTAAATTTATCATGCATATTTTGCGCCACCATCAACAGGAATGATTGCTCCATTTATTTGAAAGGCAAGGTCGCTAACCAAAAAAGCAACGATATCCCCAATGCTCTCTGGAGTTGATAGTCGTCCAGTTAGATTTGGCATGAACTCCGTCGTAGCCCAACTCTCTATGTCAAACCAATCATCCGCAATGCCTTTCTTTTTAGCGTTCTTTTTTAGCATTTCTTTGACTTCAGCAGTAGCTATCATTCCGGGGTTTATGAGATTCACTGTGATACCTGTTTGATTGAGTTCTCGAGCAAGACTTTTGACTATCGGTACCAAGGCAGCTTTCGATCCATAGTATCCCGGTGAATGAGTACCAGGATTCTCTATCCCAATTGTTCCCATAAATAGTATTCGGCCCCACCCCCTGTCCGACATACCCCCAATAACTACTTGAGAGAGTTTGACACCCATCAAAACGTTATGCTCCCACTCTTCTATCCAGGATTCTGTTGATTCCCAAGATGACCTTCTTGGAGTCCCGTAGTTATTAATAAGAATGTCTATAGGGGGAAGAAGTGATTTAATCTCATCATGACCAAGCTCCAAAAGGTCAGCTTCTAAGCGCGTTACATTGATTTCTTTATTTGCGAGTTGCTCAAAAACGACTTGGGTTTCATCTTCAACAAACCCATGCACAATGACATGGGCTCCTTCAGCACCCAATCTTTCAGCAATTCCAGCGCCAGTGCCTCGGTAGCTTCCAGTTACTAAAGCAACCTTACCATCAATGTTGAGATTCATCTTGGTCGCGGTTCTCTGGGGAGACCTAAAACTCTTTCGCCAAGTATGTTTCTCATGACGTCCGATGTTCCGCCCTGTATGGTGTATGCAGGGGCATATGCAACACCCATTTGGAGTTGATCTCCGGCTACTGCAGAGACTCCTAATATTGAGGCTGCAAAGTTAGCCACTCGTTGTTCATGTTCGGTGCAGAAGCATTTTGTCGCAGCGCTAAAGCCTGCTGGTGCTTGACCTAAAGCACCTTTGTACACCAAAATTCTTCCTATTTGATACCCGGTCTCCAGTGATGCAATTTCTTGTCGAATAAGTGGATCTTTTTTATTTGCTACTTCACAGGCTCTCTCGAATAGCAACCAGTTTGACATCAGCCGGTCAATGCCGCCTCGCTCATGCTCCAATTGAGACATCGTTTGCGAGAAAGCGTTATTTTCTTCTCCAATCAAGTTCTCAGCTGAGACTCGAACATCCGTAAAGAAGATTTCGCAAAAGTGCTGATTTCCAACTGCATCAACGATTGGTCGAACTTCGATTCCATCCAAGTCCATAGGAACAACAATTTCACTTAGACCTTTGTGTGGTGGTCCATCATTAAGAGTTCGGACAATTAAGTAACAGTAATCTGAGATTGCAGCAATACTTGTCCAGATCTTTTGCCCATTGATGATATAGGAGTCCCCATCTCGTCTGGCAAAAGTTTGAAGTGAGGCTAGATCTGAGCCTGAATTGGGTTCGCTCATACCAATACACCATGTACTTTCACCTTCAAGCATCGCAGGCAGAAATCTTTTCTTTTGGTTCTCAGTCCCATAGGAGTAAATTGCGGGCCCCATCTGCCGATCAGCGATCCAGCTGGCTGATATGGGAGCGCCAGCTTTCATCATTTCTTCAGCGACAATGATTCGCTCTATTCCCGGCCTGCCTCCGCCTCCGTGTTCTATTGGCCATGTCATGCCGATCCAGCCTTCGCTTGCTAGGACCTTAGAAAATTCTTTTGAATATCCATTGATCCACGAATCATCGAAGCACCCATATTCAAGTGCACCTTTTGTTGCGACGGACCTCGCATGCTCACGCAGTTCTTCAAGATGTGGCGGAAAAGAGAAATCAAAGGACATTTAGCCACCAATTCCATAGACGCTTCGAGCTGTCGCCCAGAAAAGGTCATCCTTTTCAGTTGCCGTAAAGGTTTGGACTATTTTTTGAAAGGTGTTCCATATAACAGAGTACGGCAGTGTCTGTCTGTCTACAGGGTAGTTCGACTCAAACATGCATTTCTCCGTTCCGAATGTTTCAATACACCACAGTATCCGTTCATTCCATACAGTTACCACTTCATCTGATGATGGAGGGCGAGGTCCAGATACCCAGTTTGTTCCAAAATAATTCTCCATACCTATCCCGCCAATTTTGAGGTACACATTTTCTAGTTTTGCAAGTTTCCGTAAGTCTGATTTCCATAAGGCCTGCACATTATCTTGCTTCTTTTCCCATCGCCCAATTTTTAATGGCGCACCTAGGTGATTGATAATGACTTTGGTGTTTGGAGCTTCTTTAGCCAGGTTGTAAAGCTCATGCAGTTGATCAAAATACACCCAAGCATCGAAGCTAAGATTATGCGTACCGAGGAAACGTACCCCGTCAGCAAATGCCTTATGTGTCATTAGCCCCTCTGGTGGCTTGCTGTGCGAAACAGATATCTTAGGGTCGCTACTCCAAGCAGTAGCATGCCTAATTCCTTTTAACATCTCCCCACTGACCTCTTGATGTGCATCTAACAAATCGCTGATTTTATCGCCTAGGGAGAGGTCGATAAAGGCAACGATGCCTGAAATATTACATCCTTTAAGCTCTTTAGATCTAGCCGATTCGTTAAAAACAAATTCAGTCTCCCCTACAGAACGCAGTTCCTTTTGAGCTTCTTTTCGGTAATTCGCCAGGCATTCAACGAATATCGTGTCGGTTACTCTATGACCTCTACTCGTATCTTTACTTAGTTCTTCTGCACGATATCTGCTTCCGCCGCGCTCCCATAAGTGATGGTGAGGGTCTATGATCCGCTGCTTTGAGTCAACAGGTGGTTCCTGCCCAGTGTTGATCCATTCCAGTCGGTCAAGATTCATTTTTGCTCAATCTAGGAGGCATGAATGTACCGTAGCCCAAGTTAGCTAATTGATGTGTACAAGCTATGGGATTGCGTAACACACTCAAGATCAATAGAGTGAGCAAATGAGTGGTTTTATAGACGTGCATGGCCATGTTGTCTTAGAGGAAAGTCTGGGCGCAGCTGGACCGGTATGCGGACCGGAACTTGGAAATTATTCCGATGGAACCACATTCTTTAGGGTTGGAGATTGGCGTTTAGACGGAGTGCCTTATAGGGAGTCTCTTTTTATGCAAGCGAAACTAAGACTTGAAGCGATGGACGAAGCTGGAATTTCGTTACAGGCCTTATCGCCCAATCCGTTAACTTATCTCCATTGGATAGATGCTAGGGATGCTGCCAACTACTGCAAAATTCACAATGAGGCCATGGCTTCACTTGTTTCTGAGCATAAAGATCGGTTTTTGGGATTCGCTTCACTACCGATGCAAAATATTGACATGGCGATTCAGGAGCTGGAATATTCCGTTAAGGAATTAAATTTGATCGGAGGATACATCGGCACTGATTTCGGCACTGACTTTGATGATCCCAAAATGGATGAGTTCTATGCTGCGTGTTGTGAATTTAATGTCCCCCTATTTCTTCATCCCGCTCCTTCTGGCCTTGATGGACCTCTTCGGGACCCTCGAATGCGAAAATACGACTTAGACCTAGTAATCGAATTCTCCTATGAGGAATTGGTGGCAACATCCATGATCATTTTTGGTGGAGTTACTAGACGATTCCCCAGTCTGGATATTTGCATATCGCATGGAGGAGGCTCAACCATGCTGCACAGAAGCAAACTTCGACTTCTCGCAGAACGGCGCCCATCCTCTCCTGATTGGATCCGCGAGCCAGGTGAATTTGACAAAGAACTAGATAATCTATGGTTTGATTGTCATGTGTCTGGGCGATTGGAATTTGAATTCGCCATCTCCCAATTAAATACAGACCGTTTGGTTTTCGGAACAAACTTCGGTGGATGGGATTCAGGGGCTGCGCACTACCCTTCGGAAATGCTTAAGAAATTAAACACCAATGCGCAGACTTTGCTTCGTCTAGATACTGCTACCTGAGACTACTCGTAGGTAACTCCTAAGCCCAGTCCGCCATCAATTGTGAGAACGTTCCCGGTCGCCCAGTTCGCATTCACTAAATATTCAAAGGCTTCAGCGACTTCAGCTGTTGTGCCAGATCTTCCAAGTGCATGTAGGTTTCCCATGTCGGCAAGGCGTTTATCAGACTCTTCTTGTGATGATAGCCCTGCTCGTACATTAATTTCTGTGGGCACCCCTCCAGGGCGAACACACCCCACCCTTATTTCGTCTTTGCCCAGTTCGGCAGCTAGAACTCCTGTCAAAGCTTCTAAAGCTCCTTTGGTAGCAGCATAAGGTGATGCATTTGGAAATGCTCTTTGGGTATGAACTGAACCTACAAAAACTACACATCCCTTGGACTCTTTGAGGTGTTCAAATGCTTCCTTAACAAGCATCATCCCCCCTACAACATTTGAGTGAAAGACTTCAACTAGCTTCTGTTCTTCAAAATCGGCCACGTCGCACCTGTACATATTGCCTGCATTGCTGATTAGTGCATCAAGTTTTCCTCCGTAAACTACTGCTTTGTTAATCATTGATTTTCTCTGTTCATCGTCTGTTACATCTCCAGTGAAGTATGTAATATCGCCACCTATCGCTTCGCAGGCCTCTTTCAGTTTCGCCTCTCTTCGACCCGTTATTACAACCTTTGCTCCTCGTTGAACAAAATGGTGAGCGACTCCTCGCCCGATACCTGATCCGCCTCCGGTAATCAGAACTGATTTACCATTTAAAGTAGCCATTATCTTTCGCCTCCGTTGATGATTATGTAGTTGTTTGGGTCTTTAACGTTGATAGTTGATGCGCAGCCACAATCAGTTCCTAGTGCATTGTGGTCATAGTAAATAGCTTGTTCAAGATCAGTCATCGCTTTAACACTTTCTCTTACTTCTTGCTCATTTCGCAAACCGGAACGTATATCCCGCAATTTCCGAAGATTATCGATCTGACTTTCGTCCTCAAGTCGAACCCAGTCTTCTACAGCATGAATTTGGAGAAAATAATTACTGTCGCGACCAAATTGAAACACAAGGCGGTCAAGAACTAGCTCCCTTCTCGTGATATCTTCTGAACTGAACTGGTGTCTTCGAAGACGTTTATCCCATTCCATTGACAGATGCATTTTTTAGGTTGAAGATTTCAAAATTAATAGTGTTCGTGACTTCAGTTAGTTCTTGTTGCGATTTCTTTTTCAATACGCTCCTTCAATTCATACTTTAAGATCTTTGTTGCACCCATCGGCCACTCTTGTATAAACCTAATGTGCTTGGGTATTTTAAAGGAGGCAATTTCCCCTTTGCAAAAGTTTATTATTTCCGCTTCGGTGGCCTCTTCGCCGGGTTTCAGTTCGACATATGCTACTGGTACTTCGCCGTACTTTTCATCCTCTAACCCGACAACAGCGCTAAGTTTAATCTTTGGATGAGTCGCCAAGTATCCCTCAATCTCAACAGATGCGACGTTCTCTCCTCCCACCTTTAGCATGTCTTTCAACCTTCCGAGAAAAGATACTCTTCCATGCTTATCGATTGAGCCTAGATCCCCACTAAAAAACCACCCTTCATTATCAAAAGATTCTCCTGTCTTTTCGGCATCGTTGTGATATCCAGAGAATACACCCACTCCCTTGGCTACTATTTCGCCCTTTTGACCATGGCCTAGCAGTTCTCGAGTGTCTGGGTGGCGGATTTGGACTTCATTGCCTGGAAGAGCTTTGCCAGATGATTCGGACCGTCCTGAGAGGTCATCGGATCTGTCACTCATCACTACCGATCCACCCATTTCGGTCATCCCATACGCTGTAATCTGAACCGTATAAGGCATTTGTTTCTGCATCGAAACTAGTTGCTCTGTTGGACCCACATTGAATATCGTTCGTACTGAGCTGAAATCCTCTTCAGAGTATTCTTTCAGATTCAAGAGATCTAAGGTTAACTGACCGAAAGCTGGAAACATGACATCAGGTTGATGTTCTTTGATCATCTCGAGTCCTAGCTCGGGTTCAAAATGATCCATAGAGATAAAGGTCCCTTGCACAGAAAGTGTTCCGCAAAAGGGTTGCGTAAATGCAGTATGGAACATCGGCAGAGGCCCCCAAACAACATCGTTAGGCTGAAGGCATAGCCTATCTCTGCCTCCAACTATTCCCGCATGCAAAAGCACAGTATGAGTCAATGGGCAACCCTTGGGCATTGCAGTAGTGCCTGATGTATAGAACATTATTGCGAGATCACTTAGTTTTATATCATTGGCAGTCGACAGTATTTCTTGTTCGTCTAAGTCATGTCCTTTATTTAAGAAATAGTGTTCGCTCTGGAAACCTATTCGTTTCTTTTCACCAAACAGCACTACCCGCTCAAGGTCCGGATAATCTCCCAACTCAAGTGCTCTTTTTGTATCAGGTAAATTCTGGATTCCAGGAATAGCCTTGGTTAAAAGCTCAGCATAATTTGTGAATTCGTCTGCTTTGTCGCTGGTAAGAATAATCTTGATCCCAGAGTCTTTAGTTACATGGGAAATTTCACGTGATTTAAATCGCCCATTATAGAGAACGGGTAATGCCCCAAGGAGGGAAACAGCAAAAAGTGACTCCACGTAGCGGACACTGTTGGCCATCAATATACCTACTGGGTCTCCTTTAGAGATTCCAAAGCATTTTAGAGACTTGGCTATACTCAGAGCCTCTCTGAAAATTTCACCGTATGTACTTGACTCGTCAGGAAGTACTAGGCACAGCCGTTCAGGATCGTCTTCTGCGCCTTCAATCAAAAGTTGAGGAAAAGTTTTCTCTACAGAATTATTCATCGATGACGGGAACTTTCATTGCGTTGCTTGGTATGAAACTATCTAGCTGCTTAGGATTAGGTAAACACTCAAAGTTTTGAGTCGCGATCTTTCGCCCTACAACGCGCCCTAGGGTTAATGCTGGCGTTATCCTCATTCCTCCCATTCCAATCACCGGCCCCAGCCCACCACTGCAATCACCAACAGCAAACAATTTCGGAATAGGTTCGCCATAGACATTTAGAACTTGCAGGTCGGCGTTAACTCGGAATCCTCCTGCTGGGAAATTGATGCCGGTAATCATTCTTGAGGCATAATAAGGAGGTTCCATAATTCCTCTTCTGCCGGCAGGGAGGATAACCCTTCCAAATTCTGGGTCCTTATCCTCTGAAGAAGCAAGAAATTGATTCCAACGGACAATTTGTGAGTCTAGTCCTTTGGGATCGCACCCTATTGTTTGAGCAAGTTCTGTCAATGAGTTAGCGGACGATGGAGTTTCTGGCATCTCGTTAATAAGTTGCATTTTTTTCATATACGTCTGGTTATCGTAAATGTAATGAGCAGATCTATTTGGTTGATCATTTAGTTCTTTAACTCTGTAATCATAAGGCCCTGCTTCATCATGAAATCGGCTACCGTGTTCATTTACCGCTATTGAATCTTCGACAAGCGCAGAGCCAACCATGATCAGTGGCGGAATCATAGTCATATTAATTAACTCTCCCCCGACCTCTTGCCCCATAATATGCCCATCTCCAACATCATGTTGAGTTCCTAAATAGGGAGTTGATGCCATGTTCTCGGGTTGATATTTTTTTCTCAGTGATGAATTTGCTTGGTATCCACCCGCAGCCAAGACGACTCCCAGTTTCGCTCGAAAAGTTTCGTTCTCAGCTTGAACTCCTTCTATCACATTCTTCTCAACTAATAGCCTTCTCGCTCTGGTGGATGTACGAATTACAACATCGTTTTTTTCCAAAACATCGGAGAAGACTTTTGTGAACATACTCGTGTCTGTCACATCAACCATTCTATTTACAGAGTGTTGGAGTGGTCTTGGTAGAAACCTATTGAACTCAAAGCCCAGATCTATTAACCAGTCATAAGTGCTTGCAGACTCTTGCGAAAAGACTTTTGCAAGTTCTGAATCAAACTCAATGCCATAATTCTCTTTTTGGCGATTAATTTCTTCAACCATGTCTGCATAGAAAATTTCAGCGCTATCTTCAAAACCCTCTTTATCTTGCATCGCAAAGCCTTGAAAAGCAAGGTAGCCAGTTGATCGTGCAGCGTTGCCACCTATTAACGTATCTGCTTCAAGAAGTAGGACAGAAGCTCCGTTTTTTGATGCCTCCAGAGCTGTTGCGACACCGGCTGGCCCGCCTCCTATAACAACAATATCGGCGCTATTTTTCAACTCTCCATTCCCCCAGGTTCCATGGCCGAAGGAAAATCACCACCGGCCATCCAGTTATCAAAAGCTGGTTTACGTGCTATGTCTACTAATTCAATCCTCAAGCCGGTATTTTGAAGTGTGTGGTATGTAAAGCCGAATGGTCCATCGGTATCAGGGTTATAGTACGTCGATTCCCACATGTAACCAGAATTAGTAAGACGTGCATGATCCTCTTCAAGGTTTTTAGTCCAAAAACCTAAATGATGAATCCCCAAGTCAGCTTGCCCCCACACGGTACCGGGAGCAACCCGAATTATTTCGTAATGTGGTGGTCCCGTTGTTGAGTACACTACTTTCATATCTGCTGTCACAATCCCATTGGGTTGCTCACAGATAATTTCAAATTCGGTCACACTCGCCCATTCAATTCCTAAATTTGAGGAAAGTTCATCAAGTGCCCCGTCAAAATCGCTTACTACAAGACCGAAATGATAAAAATCAGATAATGGAAACATGTTAAACCCCGTTTGATGTCCAACCACCATCGGCAAAAACAGTGGTACCTGTTATATAACTAGATTCAGCGGATAAAAGAAATTTTGCGACGGAAGCAATTTCGTTTGGCTCCCCAACTCTCCCTAAAGGAACTCGCCCTTCCAACCAAGAAACTTGTTCTGGATCATTGAGTCTCTCTGCAGTCATTGGAGTTCGTATTGCACCTGGACCTATTGCATTAACCCGTATTCCCATCGGAGCACCTTCTATCGCTGCAGCTTTGGTGAGTGCAGAGATTGCACCTTTGCTGGCTACATAGTGAGCCTGCCCAGGAACTGCAATTTCAGCGTTGACAGAGGAAATGTTCACAATTGAAGCATCTGATCCAGCTTCATGATTTTCGAACAAAGATCTTATTCCAAGCCATGTGCCGGTGACATTAACCTTCAAGTGATGCTCAAAGGTGGCCATCGAAGTTTCCATTATCGTGCCTCTCGTTCTGATACCCGCACAATTCACTAAGCCTTGAACAGGCCCGACTTGTCCGAAAAGATCGGTCCAGGCTGCCTCATCGGTAACGTCTAGTTGTTTGACGTTAATCTTGTCTTGCAAGTCAACACTGATGACTTCAAACGCCTCGGATGTTAAATAATCACTAACTTCTTTACCGATACCCGAAGCTCCGCCTGTGACAATAACTTTCATTGACTTTTCTCCTTGTTTTTGATCAGCTTTTTAAGTTCTCCTTTAGCAACTTTACCACCAGACGAAATCGGAAGACTTTTCAGCACATTCAGCGTTTCAGGCCACCATTCAATTGAGACACCCTGTGACCTAAGGAAGTGTTGCAATTCCTGAAGAGTTAGGTGCTCTCCGGCATGAAGTTGCACGTATGCAGCCGCTATTTCTCCGAGCTTTAAATCAGGCTTCGGCACAACAGCAACTAACGCTACTTTTGGATGCAACTCTATTTCCCTTTCAATGGCGACTGCCGATATATTTTTGCCACCGCGAATTATGATGTCCGATACTCTGCCTGTTACTTTGAGCCACCCTTCAGAATCAACTTCAACCAAGTCACCCATTAAAAACCAGCCATCATCTGTCATGAGTTCACGATTGGCATCCTCATCATTCCAATAACCTAAAGAAAGGGCAGGGCCTTTGCATGCCGGTTGCCCTTCCCCTACATCTGCTATCTGCTGACCGGTTGAAGGGTCGTAAAGACGGACATGCATTTCAGGAATTACCATCCCAGCAGATGTATAACGTTTGTTGGCGGGATCCCGAATCGTAGTTCCACTAAGAGTCCCCGTTTCATTTGAACCATAGAAATTTAATACACGACACCCAGACTTCTCCTCAAGTTCCTGCGCCCGCACGGGTGAAATTGATTCACCTCCGGTGAAGATGACTTTAAGCGATGAAATATCGATGCTTGAACTTGCATCAAGGATCATGACAAATTGCGATGAGACTGCACAAAGTACAGTCACTTGATGCTTCTCAATCTGTTTAGCAGCTTCCTGCGCGTCAAAGCGCTCTTGCAGTAAACACGGAACTCCCAAGAGTGTTGGAGTGATATGCGCTGTCCACAAACCAAAGCCAAAAGGAGCCGGAACTACACTCATCCAAATCTCGTCTTTGTTAAGGTTTCCAAAATCTACGGCTTTTTTATGGAAATAGAACCATCGGTTCAGAGTTTGCATGACGCACTTTGGCAATCCAGTAGTCCCAGAAGTGGAATTTAAGAGCCAAAGGTCAGATGGCCCTATAGCCTTACCTGGGTATATGTCAGAACTACCGCCTTCTAGGTCATCAAATTGACCTTCAACAGATACATAATTAATACCTAAGTGCTTTGAAATATCATCTACGGTTCCAAGCAGATTATTTGGCTTGGATAAGAATAAAGAAGCGCCTGTAACATCTGAAAGATATTTCAGTTCTTGTAATCCTGCTTTCCACCCTGCTCCGACTGCTACGACCCCCGCTATCTCACAAGCGAGATAACATACATGAACATCTGCATTATCGGGAAGCCATACAAGAATCCTATCACCTAAGTCTGACTCTCTTTGGATCAATTGCGCTAGAGATCTAGCACTCTGGTAATACTGTTTCCAAGAGGTCTGATCTTCTCCATTTTGATACGCAACTCCGTAGGGATTTCTTTTTGCATTATCTTCTACGAAATCTGCGAGTCCTTTTGACTCCTCCCACCATCCCTCTTTGACGTATCTTTCAATCTCAGCTTCGCCTGCCCTATATTGCATTTTGATTCACCGAGAAAAGTATATTTAAATCATCACTGCTCGCATCTAGATCGACAGGCTTTAAAAGTCCTCTAAGTAGCAAGTAGCCCTCATCCTCGAGGTGAGAAAAATTTTGTTTATTTGATTTCAAGACTTTTGTCCTTGCGTTTAACCGATCGTCGAGTTTGAGTTAGATACACGCCACCAATGAGTATTACCCCGCCTAATATGGAAATGATGCTCGGGAAGATACCCATAACTAACCATGACCAGAGCAATGCAGATATGGGTACGGCGTAGTTATACGACATCGTTTTGTTCGCCTCAAGTCGTTGAAGAGCCCAATACCAGAGGTAGTATGCCAAAACGGTTCCCCCAATAGCAGTGTAAATCATCCAACCCCATTGCGAACCTGAGAAATCACCGAGGCTGCTCGCTGCTGATCTATAAAATGGAATCATCACAAATGAGCCTATGATCAAACAAATTCCTATTGTGCTGAAGGGGTCCAAATCTCCAAATTCGCGCTTATATAAAACATTAAAGACAGCCCATGTAAAGGGTGCTATCAGGCAAAGAGCAGCTCCCCATGGATTGTCAACAGACAGTGCTCCCGAACCTGAGCCAAAAGTGATGACAATTGCTGCACCGAAAAAAGCTATGGCAAAGCCAGCTATTTGAACCTTTCGGAGCTTTTCTCGCAATATCCATCCTGATAAAACAGCAGCCCAAGCTGGCGATGTGGTGACAAGAACGGACGCTAATGAGGGTGATAGGTAGTTTTGTGAATGAATCGCTGGAAGCTGGGAGCCTGGGATTCCAATTGCCGCTAAGAGAATTAATCGGCCAAATTTTTCTCGTGGGATTTTTGGTCTAGATTTTTTGACCAAAGCAAAAACAATGAGAAAAGATATTGAAACCAAAACAAATCTTATGGTTATGATTTTAGTCGCTGAAACAGTCGGGAGTAGATACGCATATGCAACAAACATTCCGCCCCACAGCACAACGGAAGAAATCAATGCCAGATGAATTTTTTGAAATTCTGTCAATTTATTTTGTCGTTTCTCAATGATTTCTACTCGTACAAACTCCTATGAGTTTTACAATAAAGCAAAAGATTAATAGATTTTCTAAATAGCTGTTTAAGGAGAAGGAACAAATGGAAGATATTCTCGTAGAGAGAAAAGGCGACGTACTCTGGATTACACTTAACCGTCCAGAGAGACTCAATTCGTATGGAAGGCAAACTATCGACGAGATAGTTCTCACTTTAAGAGAAAATATGGATGTGCGAGTAGGAGTAATCACAGGGAATGGTCGCGCTTTCTGCGCAGGCGGCTATCTTGGCAACCTAGCCGAAGCCGATTTCTGGAATGTTCGTACAATGTTCGTTGGAAGTTTGGAGCTCTTTGATGCTATAAGGAACGCCCCATTTCCAATTATTGCGGCTGTAAACGGAGGTGCATTTGGAGGGGGAAATGAACTTGTCGTTATGTGTGATCTAGCGATAGCTGCTGAAAGTGCTCAGCTAGGACAGACTGGAGTTAAGGTAGGAAGTGCTCCCGTGCTGGGAGGAACAAATCTTCTAGCTATGACTGTTGGTGAAAAGCGGGCCAAAGAAGTGTCATTTTTATGCAGAAAATATTCAGCGGAAGAGGCATATGAGCTTGGTTGGATAAATAAAGTCGTTCCCGATGAGATGCTCCATGAGGAAGTTGGGAGATGGTGCGAAGAAATAATTCAAATGAGCCCACGATACCTTGAAGTTGCTAAAGCTAGTTCGAACGTTATGTACCATCAAATGAGAGACAACATGGTGAATAGCCTTGGTGCTTTGATACAAGCCATAGGATCTCCGGACATGCTTGAAGGAGCGAACGCTTTTATGGAAAAGCGAAAACCTCAATTCCCCCCACGAAGTGGACCGGGAAACAATAACAATGACTAGATTCTACGATCAATATATTCCCAGTTTTGAAGATCGATTGGATTGGAATTCTCCTACCGTATTGAGACACCATGCTCATGAACGCCCAGACTCTACATACCTAAATGTTCCCTGGGCAAATGAATCTTACTCATATGCTGAAACCCTAGATATTTCGGAGCGTGTGGCATCTGGGATGCTTTCGACGGGCGCTTGCCCCGGAGATCGTGTTCTAATCATGATTCCAAATTGCTCTGCTTATATTTTCGCTTGGTTAGGAAGTTCCCTTGCTGGTCTAGTTGAAGTTCCGATTAATACTGCCTACAAAGGTGCATTTCTATCTCACCAAGCTTCAACTACCGCGCCAAAAGTAGCGGTTATTGCACCGGAGTACATTACTCGCGTATTAGATGTCTACGAATCTTTTGAATCTGTTGAACTTTTTATTTTGGTTGGCGAGGATAATGACACAAGCGCTGAAATAAATACGTTAAAGAATTCAGGTAAGCAGGTAGTCCAGTGGGATGACCTTTTAGGGTATGAGCAAGTTGATCTTCCAATAGTTAACTATTCAGATTTAGGTTCAATTTTTTTTACCTCGGGCACAACGGGCCTCTCAAAGGGTGTCATGATGCCTCATGCTCACATGTATTTATTCGCTGACGAAACTGTTTCTTTAACTCGCTTAACCTCATCAGATACGTATATGTCATGCGGTCCACTTTTCCATGGAAATTCGCAATTCCTTGCTGCCTATCCGGCCCTGATAGCAGGCGCCCAATATGTTCTGCAGGAGAGATTCAGTGCGTCAGAATGGATAAATCAAATAAGAGATTCAAAAGTAACTGTCACTAACTTTATCGGCGTGATGATGGACTTTGTTTGGCAACAGGAACCTCAACCGAATGATGCAGACAACGATCTGCGATGCGTTTTCGCAGCTCCAACGGCAAGTTCAATTTTAGAGGAATACAAATCACGTTTCGGGATTGAGGCATTTGTTGAGGTCTTTGGACTCACAGAAACCTGTATGCCCATACTTACGCCATACGGCGAAGACCGGCCACCTGGCGCGGCAGGTTTGCTTAATCAAGATTGGTTTGATATCCGTCTTGTTGATCCTGAAACAGATGAAGAAGTTGAGGTTGGATCTGTCGGTGAATTATTGGTTAGGCCAAAATTTCCTTGGACCGCATGTCAGGGCTACTTCAACATGCCAGATAAGACATGCGATGCATTCCGTAATCTTTGGTTTCATACGGGTGACGGCTTAAAGAGAGATAGCGAAGGATGGTATTACTTTGTCGATAGATTGAAGGACGCACTTCGTAGGCGTGGAGAAAATATAAGTTCCTTTGAAATTGAACAGGCTTTAATAAGCCACGAATTAATTGAAGAGGTAGCGGCTATCGGTGTACCAGCTGACCAAGAGGCTGGGGAAGACGAGGTGATGGTATTCATTGTTCCTTCCCTTGGGAAGACAATCTCACCAGAAGCAGTTTGGGAGTATTCCGAAAAACAACTTCCAGACTTCGCAATACCTAGGTACATACAGATTGTTAAATCACTTCCAAAAACACCATCGGAAAAGGTGCGAAAGATAGAGTTACGCGAAATCGGTGTTACAAATGAAACAAGCGATCGCGGACCCCAAAAGCGAAGGACACGAAGTGAAAAATGAACAAGAACAAGATAAGCAAACAGTAGTTTTTACAGACGAAGTTTCAGGTCGCAAGATCGTAGCGATGGATTCTGCTTATGACGTAGACGCACGTAATGTAGGATCAGACGTTTGTGTGAACGCTTCATACTGTGGAGTTCTACCTGCGCGATTCATTTCAGATAACGCCCCTCGAGCAGCCATTGGAATGGATTGTGCAGTGGGGCCTGAAGGTTCTGCCATAGCAGGACTTTGGTTTCTTGAGGCTTTGAAGATACCGGCCGCTGTAGCTGATGTTATGAGTGCACATCTTGGAAATGGCATCCACTTATACGAGCATGGAGTCATTAGTTTCAGCAACCAACTTGCTAAAGATTGCGGAGTTAAGAAAGGCATGCCAGTTAAGGAAGCGGCTTTGTTATTGTTAACAATAGACACAGCGAACATGACCTCAGCAGAGACCACAAATCGGACCATTATGCAAACATCGCCTGATGGACGTCATGTCATTGCGACTGATTCAATTGCTTTCGCTACAGAGGAGGATAGCGAACGTAATGTTCTTGTGACAGCTGGCCACACAGGCCGCTCAGCCGTACCTTACTTACTTAAGAGCAAACCTTGGGGGTTTATCTGCAGCGATGGCGGGCGCGGAATGGATGACTCCGGGATTGCAGGGTTGACAATTGTCGAAGAGTACGGACTAGCAGGAGCAACAGTTGATGCAAAGCTAGCTCGAATGGGAAGCGGATTATCTCATTATCATGATGGGATTATTTCTGCAGTCAACTCTCATGCTCTCATTAGAGGAGTTCAAATTGGCATGACGGCATCGGAGGCCTCAAGTATTCTTCTGCTAAAAACGGAATTGTAGGGGAGCTTACAAAGGTATAAAAAAATGCAGTTTAATATTGACCTAACTGATTAGTAGAAGTTAAATATGACTACAACTAATACGAGCTGCTTAAGGCATGCTCGTGCAAAAGAGGGGAATTATGAAAAGTAAACTATGGAAGTTGCTTGCAATTTTTGCTGTCTTAGGGCTAGTTGCAGTTGGCTGTGGGGATGATGATGATTCTTCAGGCAGCTCTGCAAGTGAAAGCTCAAGCAGTGAAAGCTCAAGCAGCGAAGCCTCAGGTAGTAGCAGTGAAGCTTCTAGTAGCGAAGCTGCTGCAGAAGAATGCGAACTAGCGCGTGGTGTAACCGATGACAAAATCCTATTCGGATCTTCACAACCTATGACCGGAAACCTAGCTGCCTTGGGAGAACAAGCTGTTCTCGCTATGGAAGTAACTCGGGACAGGATTAATGAAGGTGGCGGAATAAACGGAAGAATGATTGAATTCATTGTTCAGGATGATGCCTACAACCCAGAAAAGACAGTCTCGAACGCTCAATATTTCATTGAGCAAGAAGGCGTCTTTGCTATTTGGGCGAGCATTGGTTCAGCGACCTTAAAGGCTGCACTACCGCTCCATGATGAGTCAAACACGCCAACATTGTTCCCATGGGCACAAGATTTGAGCTTTTATGACGTAAATAACCACCCACTGTTTTTCTCAGTTAACCCACCGGCTTATGCCCAAACTAAGGGATTTGGTAACTACCTAGTAGAGAACTTTGGAACTGACGGAATTAAAGTCGGATTGATGACAATTAACTCCGTTGATGGTGAGCAAACTGTTCAAGGATACAAAGACAGCAGTGGTGGAGATCTCCTTGTGGACGAACAAACCTGGGAGCGCGACTCAACCACATACGGTCCACAAATTCTTTCATTCATTGATTCAGGAGTAACGGATGTTTACGTTGGAACTGGCGATACACAATTCGCTCAATTCCTCCTTGAAGCAGATCAACTTGGTTTGGACGCCCGATTCTGGGGTTCAACCGGAACAATCTCAGCGAACACGATTGAGCTTGCAGGTGACCTGTCTGAAGGCGCATACGGTGTTAATGTTATTTCCTCTGCCACAGGCGACAAGCCCGGCCTTAACGCATATCGTGAAGCAATGTTTGCCGCAGGTGCAGAAGATGCACAAATCAGTACAGCTAGCTTGCTCGCATTTACTGGAGGACTAGTCCTCGAAGAAATGCTAACACTCGCTGGTGAGTGCCTAACTGTGGAAAGCTTTGTTGCAGCTGGTGAAACCATCAAAGACTTTGATACTGGTGGAATCATGCGTCCACTTAACTTCTCGGCTGAAAATCATCTTGGAAACAACGATGTAATCATCTTGCAAGTTCAAGATGGAGCATGGCAAGAACTAGTAGTAGGTCAGGAATAACCACTACTTGAAATAGTTAATGGCGGTTTAGGGCCCCACTAGGGGTCCTAAACCGCCAAAATTCCAACATCGAGGAGAACGATGGTTGACTATATCCAAATTGCTTGGCAGGGTCTGGTATCTGGTTTCGCATACGCTTTGATCGGACTTGCACTTGTCATGGTTTACAAAACAGCACGGATTCTTAACTTTGCTGCTGGGACAATGGCAGGAATCTCTGGATTCCTTGCACATTGGTGGGCAGCTGAGCAAGACATGCCATTTGGCGTTGCGATTCTGTTTGCCATGATCATGACAGGAGCAGGAACTTACGTAGTGGAAAGATTGACAGTACGACCTCTAGTCAAACTAGGTGATTTCCTCCCAATCGTTATTATGACTCTTGGTGTTGAAGAATTCTTAGCAAATGTATCACTGTTATGGTGGGGAGGAACCGCCAGACGGTATCGCGTACCTGGCGATATTGATCGAATTAACTGGCTGATAGGCGACTTCCGACTGAACGCATGGCACTTAGTAGTCGCGATAACTACTTTCGTGACGCTTTCGATCGTTGGCTATATCATCAACCAGACCGAATTAGGTTTGGGGATGAAGGCATTTGCTGAGGACCAAGATGCTGCGAAACTCATGGGAATCAAGGAATCTACGGTCTCAATTTGGACCTGGGTATTATCAGCTTTAGTTGGTGGAGTAACAGGGATAGTCTTTGCGCCTGTACTCTTCCTTCAGCAGGACTACATGAACATTATTTTCATCAAAGGGTTCGTTGCTGCAATCCTCGGTGGATTCTTAAGTCTGTCTGGTGGAGTTGCTGGTGGACTACTTCTTGGAGAACTTGAAGCGTTTACCATCAAATGGGCCCCGAGAGAGTTTGCGGCCGCTTTACCAGTTGTGATTGTGTTTATAGTTCTGCTAATCAGACCTCATGGTTTATTTACCAGAGAGAAAGGGCACGAACGAGTATGAGTGACCCTATAGAAAAATCAACTACCGCACTGGAACGAGCAAATATACCTCTTCCGAAGTTCTTAAAGAAAAATCACTATTTTGGTTTTCTTGGAATCTTGCTCGTTTACCTATTAGCAGGAACTTACTCGGAATATTCACAAACAATCATGAACACAATAATTTTTGCGATTATTGGGGCGAGCCTTATTGTTGTCTTCGGCATGGCAGGTCAGTTAACACTCGGACATACCATCTTCGTTGCAGCAGGTGTCTTTCTTTCGGCGAATATAACTACTGTTTGGACAAGGGGACTCGAAACTGAACTCCCCATAGCATTTGGTGTTGCATTTCTTTTGGGTCTAATAGTTGGATTCCCGAGTTTACGCGTCAATGAATTATATTTAGCTCTTGCCACCTTTGCGGTTGCATTCGTTGGTGTACAGGTGTTGTTTGAGTGGAAGCAGTTTTCAGGTGGAGGTTCAGGGAAACCAGTAGGGAAACTTGAACTTTTTGGTTATGAGTTCTCAAGAGGGCCAACTCTAGTTCGAATAGCCCTCGTATTGATGCTAATCACATTCTGGGTAGTTGGTAATTACCAAGATGGTCGTACTGGTAGATCATGGAATGCGCTGAGAACAAGTGAAACCGCAGCTCGTGCTGCTGGATTACCTGTTGCTTGGCTCAAGATTCTATGCTTCGGAATAGGTGGGGGCCTTGCCGCCATCGGAGGCGTCCTATATGCCCATACATTAAGATACGCTATTCCAGAAAACTATGGTGTCGCCCTCTCAATCATAGTGGTTCTTGCACTGATCATTGGTGGGAAACATAGACTCATGGGAGCGGTACTTGGAGCTGTGTTCGTTAAATGGCTTCCAGAATTATCACGTGATGTACAAGAGTATGAGGGTCTCATCTATGGTGGAACTCTTATTATCTTGACCTTGATAGCTCCCGATGGACTAGTTGGCATGTTTGAGTGGCTCGGTGAGAGATTAAAAAACCTAAAGAGTGATCCCGGAGCGGAAACGACCTCATTTGTGGCTAAGGAAACTTCGCCGTTAGATTCTGAGTATTTAGCTCCCCTATCGTCATCGGATCCAAAGGGGAGCTTGATCGTCCGTGATGCAGCCGTTGCATTTGGTGGCGTAAAGGCTGTTGACGGAGTTTCATTTGAAATACCAGCGGGAGGGGTTACCGGCCTAATTGGCTCTAATGGCGCAGGCAAAACAACTCTCTTCAATGCGATTACGGGACATGTTAAGGGAGCAACCGGACAGTTCATCCTTGATGGTGAAGAAATTTCTCAGAAGCCTATTCACAATAGAGCTTTGTCAGGACTTGGCCGAACTTTCCAAAACCTAAACCTTCATGATGATCTTAATGTTCTGGAACACGCTTTATTGGGGCTTGACAGGAATATGAAATACGGCCGGATTGCAGAATCCTTCCGAATGCCATGGGTACTTCGAGAAGAGAAGAACGCACATTACGTTGCTGCAGAACTTTTGGACCATATGGACCTTTTAGAGTACTGGGATGAAAAGGTTGAAGACCTCCCCTATGGACTTCAAAAGAGAGTAGACGTCGTTCGAGCATTAGCTACGAATCCTTCAATTCTCCTCTTGGATGAACCGGCGGCTGGTCTCCCGACTGCTGAAGCTTTAGAAATGATGAAAAAGGTGCAAGAGTACGCAAATCATATCTCAGCTGGAGTCCTCATCATTGAGCATAATGTTGAACTAGTCGCTGGCGTTAGCGACAGAATCATCGTGTTAGATGCAGGAAAAACAATAGCCGATGGGACCCCAGAGGAAGTTACAAGAAACGAACAAGTAATTGCTGCTTATTTAGGGACATGATATGAGTGGATTAAGTATAAATAATTTAAAAGTTGGCTACGGGCGAAATGAAGTCATTCATGGAGTTGACATCAAAGTAGGTGCAGGTGAAAAGGTTGCCTTACTTGGAGCTAATGGTGCTGGGAAATCAACGGTCCTAAAGACTATCTCTGGTCTACTAACTCCGACCGAAGGAAGTATAACTTTCAACGGAGAAGAAATAGGTGGATCAAATCCTGCAGCGCTAGTTGAAATGGGTGTTATACAGGTACCTGAAGGCCGTCGCGTGTTTCCCGGTCTTAACGTTGAAGATAATTTAAAGGTTGCTAACTATGGAAAATCCCCTGATCTCTTTGAAGAGGGATTAGAGGCAGTTTATAACAAGTTCCCCATTCTTAAAGAACGAAGAAAACAGGCAGCTGGATTGCTCAGCGGAGGGCAACAACAAATGCTTTCTCTGAGTCGCGCAATAATAGCTAAGCCAAGATTACTACTTATAGATGAGATGTCACTTGGATTAGCCCCTCTTTTAGTGAAAGAATTCTACGAGCAACTAGGAGACCTATTCTCTGAAGACGTGACTTTACTTCTAGTAGAACAAAATGCGGGACTAGCATTGAAATACTGTTCGCGCTTCTATGTTCTTAGAAATGGTGAACTCGTCCTCCAAAGTGACTCTTCAGATTACATTGATGACCCAACTGCGTTGCAGTCTGCATATTTAGGTGTAGATGCGTAAGCGCTGGAGTTTATAGCGCTATGGCACGCATTAACGTTCCTCAAGGGGAGGAATTAGAGCGTATACGGCTTTGGCAAATGACTGCAGGACTTTCAGATGCAATTGAGAGTTTCCGAATCGCTACACATGATAAAAGCTTGCTATCTCGCAGAGTCCGTGAGGTAGCTCGGATGCGTATAGCAGTGATAAATCAATGCCCCATATGACTTGACACCAGAAGTGCGTCGGGAGCGGACAAGAAACTTTCTGAGTCAGAATATCTAGAAATTATCGAAGGAAAAGAACCAGTTACTTTAAATAGTCAAGAAGCACTTGCACTTTATTTTGCAGAAAACTTTTCCCAAAACCCTGATTTCTTGAATGATGATTTCTTTGCAAGATTAAGGTCCGAGTTCTCAGATGCGCAAATTGTTGATTTATCTGGCTATGTTGCTTTCTGCTTAGGGATTGGTCGGGTTTACAAAGTTTTGGATATCGCAAACGAGTGCCCGGTAGTCCATTAACTAAATTATTTCGAATCAATCAGATGCAGTTCTGAGGTTTCGTTTAAGTATTTTTCCTGTTGGAGCTTTAGGAAGTTCTTTGACAAATTCAACATACTTAGGTTTCTGGTAACTTGCTAGATTATTTTTCGCAGTTATCATAATATCTTCTGGCGATAAGTCATAACCTGGCTTCGCCACAACGAATGCCTTGACTGATTCTCCCCATTCATCATCGGGTATACCAATCACAGCGACTTCAAGCACACCTTGGTTCTTTGCTATCGCTTCTTCAACTTGAACTGAGTAGATATTCTCTCCCCCAGAAATAATCATGTCCTTAGCCCGATCAACGATATAGCAATAGCCATCAGAGTCCCAAGTTGCGATATCACCTGTCCACATCCAACCATTGCGAATGGTCTGATTTGTTAGATCTGGTCTTCCAAAATATCCGATCATATTGGCTTTAGACTTCACGATGATTTCACCCGGAGTCTCATTATCTTGGGGTACTACGTTCCCATCAGGGTCCACTATTCGGATTGATGTGACAAACCCTTCTCTTCCACAGGACCGAAGTCTTTCGGGATGAAAGTTTTCGCGTATTGCGAGATAGTGATCTTCCTGACTGAGGAACGTCATCGTTGTCCCTTCAGTCTGTCCATAACCTTGTATTAAGCTGCAAGGAAATGCATCGAGTGCTTCCCGTATGACTCTAGTCGGCATAGGCCCACCTCCGTATTGGATATTCCTTAGCGAGCTCAGGTTAAATGATTCAAAATTCGAAACCGCCATCATCCAGTTCAGCATTGTAGTAACTCCTAAGAAGGCAGAAACCTTTTCCTCTTCGATCAAATTAAGCGCTAATTCTGCATCAAAATTCATCAATACGAGCGGACAGCCGTGAGCGTGATAATTCATTGCTAGCACAACAGGAATATGAAACATTTGACCTGTCAGCATGTAGACGTCGGAAGGCACTATACGTTCAGCAACAGTCTGATTTTGCATTCCGAACCAAACACTTTCATGTGAGTGAAGAGCACCTTTTGATTCTCCGGTTGTCCCACCTGTGTAGAGAATAAAGAATGGATCTTCGGGTCTGTGGCTTGATGTTGGTGAAGGCTCAACCGATGACTGTGCTTGAACTAGCGATTCAAATGACTGGTCACCTGTTTCACCGTATTCAAACCATTTATCAACTAAATCAGTTTCTACTTGTACTTGCTTACTTAATTCTGACAAATCGCTATCAACAATTACGATATTTGGGTTTCCATTTTCAATAATTTTGATGACTTCACTAGAGGACAATCTCCAATTCATCGGCTGGGCTATTAGCCCGATTCGTCCACAGGCATAGAAAAGTGCTAGATGCTCTATTGAATTTTTGCTTAGAATTCCAACTCGATCACCTTTCTGTAGACCAATTGATATGAAACCATTTGCTATTTTATTAATAAGATCCTCAAGTTCTCTAAAGGTGATTCTCCTATTTCGCTGTTCGTCGATTACTGCTACCTTCTTGGGAGTTAAACGTGCCCATTTTTGCGGTATCAAACCTATGTTCATTTTTTATAGACCACGTTGTCCAGCTTGACGAAGAAAAGGCATAGCATCTGAATGAGGAGGATCATTAGGGGTAGAGCCGGTGGTAAGCCCGCCATCTACCACTAAACAATGTCCATTAGTGTTCCCTGATTCATCCGATGCGAGGTAGAGGGCGGCATTAGCGACATCCAAGGGCATACCTGGTCTATTGAGAATTGGAGATTTAGCTTTCACTATTTCACTTACCTCTTCTATTGCTTCATGGTCATTGGTATATGCTGCAGCTACTAATGGGGTAACAGTTGATCCAGGGGCAATACAATTTACCCTTACCCCAGATCTGCATAATTCGGCAGCCACGTTCTTTGTCAACCCAACGACCCCGTGTTTCGCAGCTGCGTAGACATGAGGGCCAAGCCCGCCAGTCACACCTGCTGTGCTCGCTATATTGATAATCGAGCCTGATTTTTGCTGCTCCATATATGGGGCTGCGTGTTTGATTCCGAGAAATGTTCCATAGAGAAGAATGTCTAAAGTTGCTTTGAACTCTGATGCGTCTGTTGAAGAAATTGGCCCTCTTGAGCCCACTATTCCCGCATTATTCATCACGATATCCAAGCTTCCGTACGTAGATACCGCAGCTTTCATCAGTTCTTTTACATCGACTTCGTCTGTCACGTCACAATATTTAAATGTTGCTTTGTGTCCCATTTCTGAGGAGAGATCTTCACCAAGTTCCCGTTGGATATCTCCAATTATGACAAACGCTCCTTCTTCAACAAACCTTCTGACGGTTGCCTTACCTATCCCAGATGCTGCCCCTGTTACGACAGCGACTTTTTCTTTCAACCTCATGATCCCCCTTGCATTTCGATTTGTGGTTTGATCCGCCCCACTCTTTGCCATGCAAAAACAGCAGCAAATAATAAAGCAGTGGTACCTAACCAAGAATACGCAAAGCTTTCTGTCCAGTCCACAACGAACCCGAATAAGGGAGGTGACACCAGTGCCCCTAAGTAGTATCCGGTCATAGTAATCCCTGTAGCTCTACTGACTGAAAGCGGAGCTTTGTCAACTATGCACGCATGCATAGTTCCGATAGCTGAGAGTTGCGTCGAGACGCCTACGATAGCGCCTATTATCACTGATGCAATTCCTAGTGCGGGGCCAAGACTAACCAATACCACTGCAATTGACGAAGAAAATAATAGAGCCATTAGCAACTTAACCCTGCTGTCAGCACCTAGTCTGTCAGCAAACAAGCCATTACATATCATGACCAAGACTCCGCAGAAACAAGCTATGGAAGTTACTGCTCCAGCGGATCCTGAGCTTACGTCAAGTGAATCCTCTAAATATGAAACGATCCACGAGTAAAGAGGCTGAGATCCAGCTATTAGCAGAAACGAAGCTATTCCGAACCAGTAGAATTTTGATGGAAGCGCCTTATCGTTACTCTGCTCAACGCTATGGGGTGGAAGATTCGGTACGATAAAAAACGCAGCGATCCCCAGACTAAAAGCAACTCCCCCATTAATCAGCAGGATATGTTCCCATTTCCATTGCTCGGCAGACCATGGACCTATCGCTGCCGCTAATGCAGCCATGAGGGGCACGCCTGACGTTTTTACAGACATTGCAAGGGTGCGCTTTTCTGCTCCGATTACTTTTCCAATCACAACATTGGTTCCGGTGTTTGAAAGCCCATACGCTGCCCCTGCTAGCACACTGGATATCACCCAGACACTGTATGTTCCTATTGCAGCGATTAGAAAAGAGCAACTTGCGACAATCGCCATATCTATTACGATGGAAATTCTTGGCCCTATTTGTTCAGTAATTTTCCCTGCAAGAATTGAACCCAAGCCTGTTGCCCCAAAATAAATACCAACAATCAACCCTACTTTCCCTTTTGAAACAAGTAACTCTTCGCTTAGAACAGTAGCTAGAAAACCAGGGAAAAATCCTAAAGAAGCCCCGATTCCGACAGCACCAGCCGAAACGGCTATGACACTTTTTTCCCTAGCTCTCATGAGGTTTTCAAGAGAACTTAGCCAAACAGATAATCGCCAAGTTCACCCCCGTATCTCAGCGGCTATCCGCTCTCGAAGGCGAATCTTTTGTATTTTGGTTGCAGACATTGGCCATTCCGTTACGAATCGCACATACCGAGGTACTTTAAAACTTGATAGTTGACCCTTGCAGAATTCAATTATTTCATTTTCAGTTGCTACCATTCCTTCTTTAAGTTGAATGAATGCTGCGGGTACCTCTACATATTTATTATCAGGTGCAGAAACCACTTGGGCTAACTGAATTGCAGGATGATGTGAGAGAAAGCCTTCAATTTCAACTGCGGCAACATTCTCACCACCGACCTTTAGCATGTCTTTTATTCTGCCGTGATAGGTGACTCTACCCTCTTCATCTAGTGAGCATAGATCCCCTGTTCTAAACCAACCGTCTTTTGTAAAGGCCTCTTGGTTCTTATCAGGCGCATTATGATATCCCTCAAATACGCAATAGCCCTTTATAAGAATCTCGCCTTGTTCGTTAGCTCCCATGATCTCGTCAGTTTCTGGATGTCGAATTTGAGCTTGAATACCTCGGAAAAGCTTTCCTGAAGTTTCTGTCCTTTTCTCAAGTGAGTCTTCAACGTGACCAAAAGAAACTACTCCGCCACATTCGGTCAATCCGTAAGCACTTATTTGTATGGTGTTAGGCATTCGCTCTTGCATTGAGACGAGAAGATCCGCTGGACCCACGTTGTTGACGATTCGCATGTTGAGTGCATCCGGATCGTAATCAACGTGGTTAAGCAAGGCTTCCATGATTGTAGGAAAGCTCGCAAAATTCAATGTAGCTTTTTCAGTTTCCATATATGACAGAGCTAATTTGGGTTCGAAGTATTCCATGGTCAACAAAGCTGCTCCGGCATCCATACATGCTATGAGTGGCAAAACAAAACTCATATGAAACATAGGAAGAGGGTCCCACATTCTATCCGTTTCTGTAATCATGAAGCGAGTTCTACCTGCCTCTACAGCCGGTCGAACTAGTGCTTCATGTGTAATGGGGCATCCTTTTGGATTTGCAGTCGTACCTGATGTATACATCATCATTGCTATGTCTCGAACCTGAAGACGTGAGCGGCTTATTTCTATTTCTTCATCTTCTATACTCTTGCTGAGAGTTTTGAATGTTGTTGTATCTAGCATTCCTACAGGCATGCGGTCTCCGAACAGAATAATAGAATTTAAATTACGGGCCTCAGTTAGTTGAAGTTGCATTGGATCTGTTTGATTATTTAAATCTGGAAATGCTTCCTGAAGAAGTTTTACAAAATCCACATGTTCAACTATCCGATCAGTTGTCGCAAGCACTTTTAAACCCGCATCGTCAATCACATAGGCAAGTTCCTTTGCTTTATAGCGAGCGTTAATGGGAACCGGTATCGCTCCAATGAGTTGACTTCCGAGGAGTAGATCAACAAATTCGATGCAATTTGACATCAATATACCGACAGAATCTCCGTCACCGACTCCGATTCCCTTGAGTGACCTCGCAGCTTTTTTAGCCCGCTCGTAAAGTTGTGCAAATGTAGTTTTTGAGTCAGGAAACACCACGATGTCGGAATCAGGATATTTGTTGACTGCCCGTGCCAATAAGTCTGGAAGAGTGTAGACGTCAGAAACTGTTAACAATGTTCCCCCTTAGGAATCGTGTTGATAGGATGCGAAAATACATTTGGAGATTCACATGTTGACACCTGAAGAGGTAGCCGAGAAACATCTTACCGCAGTCAAAGGCGGAGACCCATTTCTCATGGCTGAAGACTATGCTCAGGATGCACTTTTGGTTAGAGGCGAAGATGTTTTTGCCGGAAAAGAAGAAATACTCAACTACTTTGCAGGGGTTCCGAACAGGATGGGTTCCGGAGTAATTAAATTTATGAAGTTAGAAGTGGACGGGTCGAGTGTCAGCTTCTTTTGGGAAATCACTGATGATAAAAAAGTAACATCAGGAAAAGATGTAATGATCATTAGAAACGGTTTGATCCAACATCAGGAAGTAACTCTACTGACAGAGGATTTTTAGCTCTCGGATCTGCCTTCCATGATGCCATCTGCGCCTGGTAGCCACGATGCAACTCCAGCAACTGGGATTGCACAAATTACTGATTCGACAATTTCTGCTTCGGATGCTCCGGCTTTTCTTGCGCCATTGGCATGAACGTTCACGAATCTAGAAGAAAATTCTGCTGCGTTAACAGTACAGAGAAGCAGTTCCACATTCTTAGCATCGAGAAGATTCTCTGCAAGGCTAAATTCCCTCATTAATACGTAACCTTCAAGCGCTCGAGGAGCATCGTCTGCCATAAGCTCCACATATGGAGGGATAAATCCAAAATAACCTTCAAAATATTCAAGGCAACTATCACGGTCAAGATCAAAATCTGGCATAACTTGAGATTCAATTTCAATTGCGTCGTTATATATTTTGTTCACAGCGGCAGTGAATCTTGAGTAGACTTCTTCCCCCCTACTGATAAAGACAGTTAAGGCTGCTCCTCTCGCATCATTTAATGACAGGCCCAGTTCCTTTGACCTACGAAGTTCTTCGTGAAGGAGTTGATCATGGTTTTTTACAGCTGCTGCGGAAGCCATGAAAAGCGCCTTGGCCCAAGCTGGTAAGGCACCATCACGATCAGTTACGTCGCGCAAGCGAGCATAACCCTCAGCAAATTTTTGTGATTTTGCCGCAATTTCTCCTGAAAGCAAGACTTGACTTCCTAATGTTTTATGATCGGCATTCTCTCCCATGATTCTCCTTTATAGTTTTGAGACTTCTCCACCATCGATTACGAAACATGCCCCTGTAACGAAGTCTGATATTGGCGAGAGCAGATATGAAACCATCGGAGCAATTTCTTCAGGACGTCCCATTCGTCTTTGAGGTATTTTCCGCAATCGAGCCTTCAGGACGTCCTTATTCTCTAAGACCGCTGCTTGAGCTGATGTTTCAAAAGCGCCTGGGGCAATTGCATTGATGCGAATTTTATATCTTGCCCATTCAGCTGCGAGTGATTCGGTAAGTCGTAATAAGGCTCCTTTTGATGCTGAGTAGGAGGCGAGAGAAGCCTTTCCCTTCAACCCCGAAGTTGATGCGATATTAACAATTGATCCGCCTTGTTCTTGAGCAACGAAATGCTTTGCTGCTGTTTTCGCTATTATTGCTGGGGCAATGACGTTAACCTTCAAGGTATTTTCCATAATCTCAATATCGCTATTTAAGGAATTTTCAGCAGGAGCAATCCCAGCGTTGTTAACAATGCCGTGAAGATTTCCAAATTTGTGGCAAGCGGCAGCAACTAAATCTTGTACTTCTTTCTTGATCGACAGATCGCATCGGACTGGAAGAATACGCTCGTAATTGTGCTTTTGGAGCGTATTTAGATCTTCCTCAGATCGCGCAGCAGCCACTACACATGCACCCTCGTCAATTAGGTGCTTTGCTATCGCCGACCCCAAACCACGGCTTGCTCCGGTCACTATTATGACCTTGTCTTCTAGCTCAAGATCCATCTGCGAACTCTTTCACCATGCCATTAGCAATTCCAAGTCTCAAGACCTCTGAAGCCCCTTCGTAGACGCGCATTGGTCTCGCTTGACGATAATACTTTTCGATCTTTGAACCTCGGATTAAACCCCACCGACCCATCGTTTGGACACATCGGTCTACGACTCGACAAGCAGCTTCTGTGGCTGTCAGTTTAGCAAGTGAAGACTTGTCCAAATTTTTAGCTGGATCTTCAGTAGCTAGTGAGGCAGTTCGGTACGTCAAGTATCGTGACGACTCCAGATCTGACCAAGAGTCAGCTAGCAGAGTTGCGACTGGACCATGTTTAATCAATGGTCTGCTGAATTGCTCTCTTTGCGCACAGTGCTTGGTTGCTTCTTCTATAGCTCCAGTCATTACCCCTAAAGCAGCGCCTGCTACTGATATTCGGAAGACAGAAAGAGTCGCCAAAACATTACGAAAAGCTGTACCAGATTCGCCTAATCTTGCACTTTCCGGCAATACGACATCGTTAAATCTCAGTTCCCCAAGCACATGAGGGGCGATTATTTCCGGAGATGGAAATGTTTCAAGCCCATCGCTATCTGCAGGGACCAGAAACAAAGAGTAGCCTTCCTCTTCTCTAGCAAGTGTGGTGTAGAAAGAAGCTGATCCAGCGTTCGAGATGAACGATTTCTCACCACGTAGTATTAGCTCCGTTCCTTTTCGTTCAACTGAGGTTTCGATACCTTTGAGATCCGAACCTGCTCTGGGCTCTGTCAAGGCTAGAGCTGCAAGCGCTTCTGCTTTCGAAACACGAGGCAACCACTCTTCCTTTTGTGATTCACTTCCAGCGACTGAGATTGCGTAACTCCCAATGCCCTGCAACGCAAATAAGGAGTCTAGATGCGATGAAGTCTTCATGAGAATCTCTCGAACTAGACAGACCGCAAGCGGATCTACCATCGCAAAACGTCCGCCATATTCTGAGGGAACCATCAATGCAGATAGACCGCTGTTTCGCAAAGCTTCTAATACGGGTTGATAAAGTTCACTTGACTCATCCGCTTCCATAGCGAAATCTTCGACAGACTTCGCTAACCTTTTGCTGTCGTCGATAACACTCTCATACTTCGAGTCAATTTCCATAATTCCAGCCATTAGTACCACCACATCTAAGTTACTAACCTATCCTAGACTGCTTCGGCTAGATGACAAGAATAGAACTGCAGTATAAGCTGGTATTGAACCGCAAAGGAGAACACATGGCTCTTACTGAAGTTTTTATGACCGCTGACGAACTCGCAGAGATGACCCCTGAGGAGTTTGTAAATCAAATCCGGCATGAATGCATGAAACCTGGACGAGGGATGCATGACCATCCTCTAGTTCTTGGGCTTGAGGCTGGTACAGTGACTGTCCCTCAGCTTCAGCTCTTCACAGAACAGTTTTATCTTCATATTTCTAAAATGCTTCCATGGATTGGCGCTATCTACGTTCGTTGCCCCCATGAGGAGGTAAGGACCGCTTTGGTTAAGAATCTAGCTGAAGAATGTACTGGATTTGAAAGCGATACAGCAGCCCACCCTGATTTGTTACTTGAATTTGCTAAAGCACTTGATTGCGATATTGACGCGATACGTAATGGAATCCAATTGCCAGCTGGTCGACGGGTAACTGAATACTTTGAATTTATGGGTCTATGCCGTGATTGGTTTGTTCCCCTCTCTGCTATAGGTATTGGCTTAGAGTCCTTTGTTCCTGACACATTCACTCGCATGGTGAAGGCTATGAAAGAAAATTATGGAATGACTGATGAGCAAGTAATCTTCTGGCAAATGCATATTCTTGCTGATCAAGATCATGGTGATGAAGGAATTGAGATGGTATCTAATTATGCGATCACCGGCGAGCAAAGAAAGGCAGTTTTTGACTGCACTATTGAAACTAGTCGCCTTTTCTACGACTTGTGGAACCTTTATAGCTTGGTTGACTAGATTGTCGGGCCATGAAAGAGATGAAGTAGCTAAAGAGCACCGCACATCTGAAGAGCTGTCTATCACTCTTGAGAAGCGAGGACACATCGTTACTTCTTGGGATGAATTACCGCAAGTAACCATGGATGAAACCGGCATTGAAACGACTTCTTATCGGATAGGTTCGCCAAATAATGATCAGGCACCAACTGTGTTTAAGGTGTACTTTCCGCCAGACTGTAGAGTCGAGGCACACACTCACTTATGTGACTACTCTGAGATAATTTTAGAAGGTAGCCAAAGAGTTAGTGGAAAGTGGCTATATAAGGGTGATATTCGTGTTGGGTTAGCTAACAAGGGATACGGCCCGCTGATAGCTGGACCAGAAGGCGCTTTGGTATTGGTAATTTTCGCTGATGGCAACTGGCCTGCTATCGGTATTGGCGCTGGTGATGGCAGCACGATTAACGCTTCAAAACTCTTAGAACAATTCAGCGCTGCAAAGAGTTCATAATATTTAGTATTTTTTGCCTAGTACGTTATAGCGCGTGTGGGGCACAACGTCGCTGCCTCCAATATGAGTTCTTCATATTCTTGGCTAAGACCTGCTTGAATAACTTCAGCAGTAGCGTTTTGCCCTACTGTAAATAGCTTCGGCGCAACTCGGACGCAATATGCCGTACCTTGGCATATTTCAGCATCTACTTTTAAGTTGAATGTGTTATTTTTTTTCATTTGATTATCACAGATCTTTCAGAATGATCGGAAATCTTCCGTATGCATCATGATGACTTAGCTCGGTATAAGTAGGAAGGTCATTTGGGTCGAGTTGTATTCCGGCCTTAAATAGAGCGTGTGCAATATTGACTAAAGTTCCATCTGTTCCGTCATCATTATCAGTCCGAGCAGATAAACCTGTCACCAATGTCCGACCAATGCATGTGTGCTCTCCTCCCCCAAACGCAAACCCCCAAGGTTTCGCGTTTGAGGTATCTCTATATGGGTTAAATTTGCGAGCATCGCCACCAAAAACCTTTTCGTCTCTGTTTGCGGGTGTAAACAGGCAAGCCACTCGCTCACCCTCTGAAATTTTGACCCCACTACTGAGAGTGACATCCTTTAATGCAATTCGTAATAGCGCCGGAGAAGGCAGGTGAAGTCGTATAGCTTCATGCCCTGCTCGTTTTAGGAATTCTCGGTCAAATCTCCTCTCGTAATCTTCAGGATGTTCTTCAAACCACTCATGCAGATGAATCATCAAATGCGGAATGGCATGTGTGGTTGTCTGGCTTGATGCTACTAAATATAAAGTTGCCTCACGCAGGGGCAACTCGTCATCCCAGTCATCATTCCAATGAAGATACATGAGAGTTAGAAGGTCTCGGGGCAAATCATCCTCTGTTAAATCCCCGTTGCGAAATTTATTAATTAAATCTAAACGACGGGCAACGGAGGGGTTATAGAACTCATCCACAAATCCTTCCCTAATCTTCAGGATCCGAGAAATCACTGTTGAGTGATCTTCTGTTGACCACTCGACAGTTGCGCCAGTGCCGAGTTGCTCGATATAGGTGCGAAATGCG